>DGYMI06202__coassemble_1560_pt1 | contig 11759 bp, 7 predicted proteins | sample DGYMI06202__metabat2_low_PE_015 | metagenome-assembled genome bin DGYMI06202 | reverse complement strand
CCGAGGCTGGCCATGAAGATGTTGCGGCTGCCGAAGACGGCCTGGCCGAGGATGACCGAGGCGAGTCCGACGAGGATGAGGCCGATGCCCATGCTGATATCGGAGAATCCCTGGTATTGGGCGATGAGCGCGCCGCAGAGGGCGACGAATCCGTTCGACAGCGCCAGGGTGAGCATCGTCGAGTTGTCGGTGTTGACGCCGAGGCTGCGGATCATCTCTTTGTTGTTGCCGGTGGCCTGGATGGCCAGTCCGAGATCGGTGGTGAGGAACCAGTCGATGGCGAACTTGAGGATGAGGGCGAACACGAGCAGGATCGCGATCGATGCCCAGCCGCCCATGAGCATGTTCTCGCGCAGCGGGGTGAACACGGTGTCTTCTCGCAGGAGCGGCAGGTTCGCCTTCCCCATGATCCGGAGGTTGATCGACCACAGGCCGATCATCGTGAGGATGCCGGCGAGCAGTCCGTCGATGCCGCCCTTCGTGTGGAGCAGGCCGGTGATATAGCCGGCGATGAGTCCGGCGCCGATGGCAGCGGCGGTGGCCAGGAAGGGGTTGACCCCGGCGATGATGAGGGAGGCTGCGGTGGCGCCGCCCGTGGTGAAGCTTCCGTCGACGGTGAGGTCGGGGAAGTTGAGGACCTTGAAGGTCAGATAGACCCCGAGCGCCATCGCGCCGTAGATGAGCCCGAGCTCCAATGCTCCGAACATGGGTTTCCGTTCATTTCTGGTGTGTGGTTCGTGGTGGCCCCGAGGTCGTCGGCGGGAGCGCCGGCGGCCTCGGGGCCGGTGACGTCGGTGCGGTCGGAGAAGTCAGGACTCCACGCACCGGGTCACAGGGTGTGACTGGTGTCGGTTACTCGATGACCTTGTCGGCTTCGTCGACGAGCTTCTTCGGAATCTCGACGCCCTGGGCCTTGGCAGCCTTCGGGTTGACGACGAGTTCGAGGTTAGAGCTGGTCTCGACGGGCATCTCGGCGGGCTTCTTTCCGTCCTGGAGGATCTTCAGAGCCATTTCACCGGTCTGTTCACCGAGCTTCGTGTAGTCGATGCCGCGGGTGATCGCCGCACCGGATTCGACTTGGCCGGCTTCCGACCCGACGAGCAGAGCCTTGTTCTTCTCTGCCGCCTGGACCATCGTCGACACTGCCGAGACCACGTTGTTGTCGGTGGGCACGTAGTAGGCGTCGACCTTGCCGAGCGAGTCCACTGCCTGAGCGAGTTCGCCCGAGTTCGCGATCGTCGCTTCCTTGATCTTCACGTCGAGGCCCTTTGCGGCCTTCTTCGCGAGATCGACCTGCACCTGCGAGTTGACCTCACCGGAGCTGTAGACGATGCCGACGGTCTTCGCATCGGGCTTGACGTCCTTGACCAGCTTCAGCTGCTCTTCGACCGGGTTGAGGTCGGAGGTGCCGGTGACGTTGCCGCCGGGCTTGTCGTTGGAGTCGACGAGTCCGGCTTCTTCGGCGTCGGTGACGGCGGTGAAGAGCACGGGCTTGTCGGAGATCGCCTGAGCTGCGGCCTGGGCGGCCGGGGTAGCGACAGCCAGAACCAGGTCGAGGTCGTCGCTGGCGAACTGCTGGGCGATCGAGGTCGCATTGGCCTGTTCGCCCTGGGCGTTCTGCACATCCCATTCGACGTCGACGCCGGCGTCCTCGAAGGACTTCTTGAAGCCTTCGGTGGCGGCGTCGAGCGCCGGGTGCTGCACGAGCTGCGAGACGCCGATGGAGAACGAATCGCCTTCGCCGCCTCCGCTCTCACCGCCGCCGCAGGCCGAAACCGCAAGAATCGAACCGACTGCCACCATCGCTGTGGCTACTTTCCTGAGACGCATTCTTCTCCCTTTCGGAATTTCGGTCCGCCGGTGCGGATCCGTCACGAATTCTGCATTCGGCACCGTTTTCCCTCGCGCGCAAGGAAATGACGGCAATGCAGATGAATGATGCGCCGCCTTCACCCAGACCGTTCTGAGATCATGACGCGCATCACGTCGAATGTGATGATATCCACTGTATGGCCCGGCACTGACACCGGGTGCCGAATCCGGGTTTTGGAGACAATCGTCCCAGTATCGTTATCTGCGGCGACAGACGTCCCCTCAGGCCTCTATTTCGACATCCGATCGTCCCAGCAAATCGAGGATCCATGCGTACTCGAAGGCAGTTTCCTTCCAGGTGTCATACCGCCCGGAGGCTCCGCCGTGTCCGGCAACCATTTCGGTCTTGAGCAGGGCGTTCGCACCGACTTCACGGAGTCGGGCAACCCATTTCGCGGGTTCGACGTAGAGGACTCGGGTGTCGTTGAGCGAGGTCACGGCCAAGATCTGCGGGTAGGCCGCCTCGGTGACGTTTTCGTAGGGAGAGTACGAGCGCATGTATTCGTAGACCTCCGGATCGTGAAGCGGGTCGCCCCACTCCTCCCATTCGATGACGGTCAGCGGCAGCTCGGGCATGAGGATCGAGGTCAGCGCGTCAACGAAGGGCACTTCGGCGCTGATGCCGGCGAAGAGCTCGGGCGCCATGTTCGCGATCGCGCCCATGAGCAGTCCGCCGGCCGATCCGCCGCTGGCCACGAGCCGGTCCGGGCTCGTCCACCCGGTGTCGATGAGGTGGCGGGCGACGTCGATGAAGTCAGTGAACGTGTTCTTCTTCGCCGTCGTCTTGCCCTGGTCGTACCAGTGTCGGCCCATTTCGCCGCCGCCGCGCACGTGGGCGATGGCGAAGACGACTCCGCGGTCGAGCAGTGACAGCCGGGAGACCGAGAAATACGGGTCCATGCTCGCTTCGTAGGAGCCGTATCCGTAGAGGAGCAGCGGAGCCGGCTCCCCGTTCGCCGAGGCGGCGCCGTCGTTCGTCGCGTCCGCACCGTCGCCTGCCCCCTTCGTCGCCGAGGCGGTGCTGTCGTCATCGTCGAAACGGTGAAGGTCCTTGCGGAAGACGACCGAGATCGGGATTTCGGTGCCGTCTTCGGCCTTCGCCCACAGCAGGGTTTCGGTGTAGTCGTCGAGGTCGACCGAGCCGAGAACGGGCTGACGCTTGAGAACCGTGTCAGTGCCGTCTGCGACGCTGTGCGAATAGATCACGGCGGGTGTGGACATGGAGGTGAAATGCAGTCGGATGCTCGTCTGCTCGAACTCGGGGTTGCTGCCTACGTAGAGTGCCCCGGTCTCTCGGCCGAAGGGCAGCTCCTGCAGCGGACCGAACGGAGAGGAGGAATCCCCCAGGCGGATGATGCCGACGCGCGCGAATCCGCCGCGACGGTAGCCGAGCACGATGAAGTCGGCGAAGGCATCGACGTCCTCGATGCGCAGGTCCTCGATGCGCACTTCATCGTTGCCGTCGGCAGCGGACTCGGTGACGATGACGTCGCGGCCGGGCGAGGTTGGATCGGCAGCGGGGACGTCGACGAGGTCGAAGTCGGCGCGATCGCGATTGTGGGTGATGAGGAACCGGTCCTCACCGCCGATGACGGCGTGCTCGACGTTGTATTCGATGCCGTCGGTTCGGGGCCAGATCTCCTGCGGTTCGGCTTCGAGGTCGTCGGCACTGATGCTCCAGTATCCGGTCGTCGTCTTCGATCCGGTGACGACGAACATCATCCGGCCCGAACGCGAGAAACCCGATCCGACGAAGAAGCGCTCATCGGGTTCGTGGAAGATGCACACGTCGTCGCTGCTGTCGGTGCCGACGACGTGGCGCCACACCTTCTCGGGTCGCCAGGCGTCGTCGACGGTGGTGTAGAAGACGAAGCGTCCGCTCGGGTCGAGGGAGGCTCCGGCGAAGGTGCCGTCGATCGTGTCGGGGAGGTCGTCTCCCGTGGCGAGGTCGCGAACGCGGAGGGTATAGCGTTCGTCGCCGGTGGTGTCGACGCCGTAGAGGAGACTGCTGCCGTCGTCTGAGAGTGAGAAGGAGCCGAGGGAGAAGAACTCCTGACCTTCGGCGGCGATGTTCGAGTCGAAGACGACCTCTTCGCCGGGCAGAGATTCCTCGCCGACCTCCGGCGGGGTCCAGTCATCAGGTCCGGAGATGGGGATGCGGACGCTGATGCCGTAGTCGAGTCCGGCCTTCGTGCGGGAGAAGTACCAATAGTTCCCGCGCCGGTTGGGCACCGACATATCGGTCTCTTTGATGCGCGTCTTGATCTCGGTGAAGATCGAGTCCCGCAGTCCTTCAAGGTGAGCGGTCTGTGCGGTCGTCCATTCGTTCTCTGCTTCGAGGTGGGCGATGACCTCGGGGGATTCCTTCTCTCGCATCCACTCGTAGTCGTCGATGAAGGTGTGGCCGTGGTGGGTGCGCTCGAAGGGGACCTTCTTCGCCACCGGCGCAGATGTCGGGGTCGCGGTCGTCGAGGAGGCGGTGTCGCTGCCGGAAGTTTCGCTCATGACGCCAGCCTAGTGGCAGACTCAGGAACACCCGCACCTCATCACCGCCCCTCCCCTCACCAGCGACTGCTCCCTTCGACACCACCCTTTGAGCAGAATGCACTCAACGCGCTCAATGAGCAGAACGCGCAGAGTGAGCACAACCATGCAGTCAACACTCAGCAACCTCTAAGGTGAGTCTCACATCACATCTGCCTTCAAAGGAGAAGTCCGTGCCAAAGGCGCCACCTCCCGACGATTCCGTGCCGGAATCCTCCCACCCTTCGCGACGCACCTTCGGTCGCATCGCCTACGGGGCGATCGCCTTGGCGGCGATCGGAACGGCGACGACCTACTCGGTCAAAGCCGCCTCGGCGAAGGGCGATCTGTCGTCGAATCTCACGCTCATCGCTCCGGCCGGTGCCGGCGGCGGCTGGGACGGGTTCGCCCGTGAGACCCAGCAGGCCATGCGCGTCGACCGGCTCGCGAACAACGCCCAGGTCGTCAACATCCCGGGTGCCGGCGGCACCATCGGCCTCGGCAAGTTCTCGACCATGCACGGTCAGGCGGACACGATCCTGGCCACCGGCACCGCTATGGTCGGCGGAATCGCGCTGAACAAGTCGCCGGTCGGCTTCGACAACACGACTCTGCTCGCCCGCGTGGCCGAGGACTATGACGTGCTCATCGCTGCCGCCGATTCCCCGCACAACACGATCGACGATGTCATCGGCGCATGGAAGAAGGATCCGAAGGGATTCGTGTGGACGGGCGGTTCGGCAGGATCGGTCGACCATCTGACCATCGCTCAGCTGGCGCTGCTCGGCGGGATCTCCGCCTCCGACATCACCTACATTCCGAAGTCCGGCGGCGGTGAGGCCATCCAGACGCTGCTCTCGGGCACCACCGATTTCGCCTCCTGCGGTTTCAACGAGGTCTCCGACCAGATCGAGGCCGGACGAGTCAAGGCCATCGGAGTCGCCGCCCCGAAGCGGATCAAGGGCTTCGACGATGTGCCGACCATGTCCGAACAGGGCTACAAGGTCACACTGACGAACTGGCGCGGCTGGCTCGGAGCCCCGGACATCACCGAAGACGATTCTGCTCAGCTGCTCGACATCCTGACGAAGACCCGCGACAGCGCGGCGTGGAAGGACGCCCTCGATCGGAACAAGTGGACCGACGTGTGGCAGACCGGCGAGGAATTCGCCGAGTTCATCAAGGAGGACTCGTCGCGGGTGGAGAAGCTTCTGAAGGAGTTGGGACTGTGAGCGCACAGACGACGGCGAACACGGAACGGACGGGCCACCTCGGCGCGGGCACCTGGTGGCAGGGGCGGTCGGGACTCATGGTCCCCCTCATCATGGGGGCGTTCTCGACCTATCTGCTCATCGGCATCCTCACCATGGAGGTCGCTTCGGACGCAGACAAACCGGGTCCGCAGTTCTTCCCGACGATCATCATGCTCGTCGGCTACGCGCTGACGATCCTGCTGGTCATCGCCTATATCCGCAATCCCGAACCGGTCGACGTCGACGACGAGCGGCCGGCCGCAGCCGAGGAGGACAAGGCGTTCTCGACTCCGGTTACTGCGGCGGTCGCGGCCTCCCGACTCTCCCCGCATGAGGAGGACGAGCCGGAAGGCGACCGTCAGGCTCTGGCCGCGGCTCGCAAGGCCGATGCGAAGCACCGCACGCACAGTGACTTCGTGTCCCTGGCCTGGGGCGCGGGCGGCTTCGCGGCGTTCGCGCTCATCCTCGAATTCGCCGGCTGGATCATCGCGGCAGCTCTTCTGTTCTGGTGCGTGGCTCGGTCGATGGGCTCGAAGAAACCACTATTCGACCTCACTCTGGCACTCACGTTCTCGTCCCTGGTCTACATCGCCTTCGCTGTGATGCTGGGACTCAACCTTCCTTCGGGAATTCTGGGAGGTGGCTTCTGATATGGACGCCCTCATGTCCCTCTTCGAAGGGTTCACACACGCTCTGACGCCGATGAACCTGCTGTGGGTCCTCGTCGGCTGCTTCCTCGGCACCGCCGTCGGTGTGCTGCCGGGCCTCGGGTCGTCGATGGCCGTGGCACTGCTGCTGCCGATGACCTTTGCGCTGGACCCCACGGGTGCATTCATCATGTTCGCCGGTGTCTACTTCGGTGGGCTCTTCGGCGACTCGACGATGGCCATCCTCATGAACACCCCTGGTCAGGCCTCAGCGATCGCCTCGACGTTCGAAGGCCACAAGATGGCCAAGGCAGGGCGAGCGCCGCAGGCTCTGGCCACCGCCGCGATCGGTGCGTTCATCGGCGGGTTCATCTCCTGCTTCCTCGTCGTCTTCGTCGCCCCGGCTCTGGCCGAGCTGTCGACGAGCTTCGGTCCGGCCGAGTTCTTCGCTCTAGCGCTCTTCGCCTTCGTCGCCACCTCCTCGGTGGTCGCCGATTCGGTGCTCAAGGGGCTCACGGCTCTGGTGCTGGGCATCGGCATCACCGTCATCGGCATCGACTCGGTCTCGGGCACGGAGCGGTTCACGCTCGGCGTCCCCGAGCTCTTCGACGGCGTCTCCCTGGTCACGGTGACGGTCGGTGTGCTGGCCCTCGGCGAGGTGTTCTTCATCGCCTCCCGTATCCGTCGCCAGACCAAGGACAACACGATCAACTCCTCGGGCCGTCCGTTCCTCTCCCGCAAGGAGGTCGGCGAAGCTCTGCCGGCATGGCTGCGCGGAACCGCGATCGGTCTGCCCTTCGGCGTCATCCCGGTCGGCGGTGCCGATGTTCCGACGTTCATGGCCTACGGCCTGGAGCGCAAGCTCGATTCCCGCCGGAAGGATCCGCAGTTCGGCAAGGGTGCGATCCGTGGTCTTGCCGCCCCCGAGGCGGCCGGATCGGCGACGACGGGCATCGCCATGGGCGCCCTGCTGGCACTGGGTCTGCCGATCTCGGCGACGGCGGCGATCATGTTGGCTGCCTTCCGTCAGTACGGCATCCAGCCCGGGCCGCTGCTCTTCGACCGCTCCCCCGAGCTGGTCTGGGGTCTGCTTGCGAGCTTCTTCGTCGCGATGATCGTCCTGCTCATCATCAACCTGCCGTTCGCTCCGCTGTGGGCGAAGCTGCTGAAGATCCCGGACCCGTACCTCTACGGCGGCATCGCCGTCTTCTGCGGACTGGGCATCTATGCGACTTCCGCCTCGACGTTCGAGCTGCTCATTCTCTTGGGCATCGGTGTGCTGAGCTTCGTGCTCAAGCGCTACGGTGTGCCGTTGGCGCCGCTGATGATCGGCATGGTGCTCGGACCCCTGGCCGAGTCGAACCTGCGCGATGCTCTGCTGGCCGCCGGCGGTGATGCGTCGACTCTGGTGTCGTCGCCGATCACGATCGTCATCTACGTCGTGCTCATCGCTGCTCTCGTCTACACCGGCATCGGCCGAGTGCTGGCCCGAAAGCGCCAGAGGCAGGCGACGTCAGGAGCATCGAACTCCACAGAGTCGATCAGCCTCTGACCCAGCGGCGGCACCTGGCCGTCGTTCAAGCCGAAGGGCGGCACCTGGCTGTCGTTCAAGCCCAAGCGCGGTTCGCCAGCCAACTAACCGTCGTTCAAGGCCAAGCGCGGATATCGGGACGTTTACGTCCCGATATCCGCGCTTCTGCTTGATCGAGGGTTGTCGGGCCAGCCACCCGCCGCCCGAGGGCTCGCTAACCCATCCGGTCAGCGGTCGGAGTCAGCACCGGCTGCAGCTCCCGGCAGCAGTCGCCCGGCCCCCTTGAGGCCGAAGCTCGTGAGCACGGCGGCCACGAGGACGAGGACGACGGCCGCACCGGCGGCCCACTGCACGCCGAAGTCGAAGGCAGACACGGCCGCCTCGGTGATTCGTTCACCGGCTGCACCACTCAGCCCGGACGCGTATTCGAGCGCGGAGCCGAGCGTATCGAACTGAGCTCTGTCCGCTTTGTCCCCGATCGCGGACTGCAGCGCGGATCCGTACATGAAGGTCGAGAGTCCACCGAGCACGGTCGTTCCCATGACGGACCCGAATTCGTACGCGGTTTCCGATATCGCCGAGGCAGCTCCGGCCTTGTGCGCGGGGACTGCGGCGAGGATGAGGTCGTTCGTGATGACCTCGGCGGTGCCGAGTCCGATGCCGAGGATGAGGAAGGCCAGCAGCATTCCCATCACGGAGTGTTCGGAGGTGAAGGCGATGATGCCCATGCCGACCGCGTTGAGCGCGAGCGCGCAGGGCACGACGACGCGCGGTTCGAAGCGGGCGATGAGCGGCACTGCCAGATAGCCGGCCGCAACCGAGGTAATGAGCCCCGGGATGAGCACAAGGGCGGCGTCGATCGGTGAGAGTCCGAGCACGAGCTGGAGCAGCTGGGTGCCGAAGTAGAGGAACCCTGCCAGTCCCATGATGCTCAACAGGTTCGACACCACCGCCGAGGTGAACACGGAGTTCGCGAACAGACGGACGTCGAGCATCGGGTTCGGAGTGGCGAGCTGGCGGAGGACGAAGCTGGCTCCGGCGACGATAGCCACGGACAGGCTGAGCCAGAAGAGGAAGTCGGCGCCAGACGCCATGCTGTGTTTGATGGCAAAGACGAGCGGGGCCAGAGCAAGCATCGACAGAATGATGGAGAACGGGTCCAAGCGGCCGGGGTTGGGGTCGCGCGATTCGGGCAGCAGAATTGCAGCAGCGGGAATGAAGAGCGCGATGAGCGGCAGGTTGATGAAGAAGACCGAGCTCCAATGGAAGTGCTCGAGCAGGAAGCCGCCGACGATGGGCCCGAGTGCGGCACCACCGGAGAACATCGCGGCCCAGGTGGCGATCGCGATGCGACGGTCCTTGTCATGGTTGAAGATGTTGCGGATGAGCGACAGTGTCGATGGCATGAGGGTAGCGCCGAAGATGCCGAGCAGGGCGCGGGCGAGGATGAGCATCTCGGCGGAGGTGGAGAACGCCGCGAGCAGCGAGGCCGCACCAAAGCCGACGGACCCGATGATGAGCAGCTTGCGACGTCCGACCCGATCACCGAGGCTGCCCATGGCCACCAGCAGACCGGCGAGCATGAGCGCGTAGATGTCGACGATCCACAGCAGCTGCGTGCCCGTCGGATGCAGGCCGGTGCTGATTGCCGGGATCGCGAAGCCGAGGACCGTGTTGTCGATCGAGATCAGCAGCACGGGGATCATGAGCACCGCGAGTCCGGCCCATTCGCGCCGGCCGGCACGCAGCTGTGGAGTCAGTGTCGTCGTCATGTCATCAACTGTACCGTCTGGACGGTACAGTTGAAAATCGGTTGGAGTGCTGCAACCGAGATGCTCAGGTACTGCGCAGGTACAGGCCCGGCCGCGCGAGGAATCCGAGCGGTCTCATGCATGCCCAGCTGGCAGAACACCAGGCACACGTCCGTCTCGTAAGTACAGCCATGGACTAGGCTCGTGGCTATGGCACGCAATCCGACCGCAACCAAGGAGAAGCTCCTCGACGCTTTCGATACGCTCCTCGACGAACACGGCACCGCCGGAGCGACTCTGGACGCAGTAGCGGCGAAGGCCGGAGTCTCCAAAGGCGGTCTGCTCTATCATTTCGGGTCGAAGGCCGAGCTCATCAAGGGCAGCCTGGAACGCCTCGACCAGCTGGTCGCCGAAGACGTCGAGGAGATGAACGCTGCCGGCGCGCGCCTCCACTACTACTACCTCGAGACCTCCGCCGAGGTCGGCACTCCCCTGGATCGCAGCCTCATCGCCGCCGGCTGCCTTGCACTCGAGAACGAGGACGCCAAGGCGGCTCTGCGTCGCACACGCGAAGCGTGGTTCGACGCTCTCAACAACCACCTCGGCGATGCTGATCTGGCGATGACGATTCAGCTCATCGGCGACGGAATGTACTTCAACCAGAACTTCGGGCTGTCACAGGATGAGGCCCTCGACCACGTGAAGCGAGTCCTCACGCGCCTGGGGCTCTAAGACGCCTACGCGCCTGGGGCGCCTGGGCAGCTGGGCCCCTAGATCAACTTCTCCTACGATCTGAGCACCTCCCCCGGCAGATGCACTTCCCTACTAGATGCCTTGGGTGGGCGAAATGGTCACGTCCCGAGCAGAACGTGACCATTTCACCCACCTATGAGCATCCACCCGACCTCCAAGAGCCGGATTCACCCCGAGCTCAGCTCAGGTGATGAACCTCCTGCAGCCCATACACCGGAGTCTCGATGCCTTCGTGCCGGGCTTTGAGCTGCAGCGCCAGGTAGAGCGAGTAGTGGCGGGCCTGGTGCAAGTTGCCGCCCATGAACCACAGGTTCTCCTGCTGGGTGGGCTTCCACATATTGCGCTGTTCGCCCTCCCACGGGCCCGGGTCCTTCGTCGTCTCCGACCCCAGGCCCCAGCACTTGCCGACCTTGTCCGCGGTCTCCTGGTCGACGAGGTCGGCGACCCACCCATTCATCGAACCATAGCCGGTGGCGTAGACGACGAGGTCAGCCGGCAGCTCGGTCCCATCGGAGAGGACGACGGCATCCTCGGTGAGGTGGTCGACCTGCCCCTTGGCCAGCTTCACTTTGCCGTCGGCGACGAGCTCGGCGGATCCGACGTCGATGTAATACCCCGACCCTCGACGCAGGTACTTGAGGAACAGCCCGGACTCATCGTCACCGAAGTCGAGGTCGAACCCGGCATCCTCCATCCGCTGGTAGAAGTCCTTGTCCGCTTCCTTGATCTGGTCGTAGAGCGGGATCTGGAACTCGTGCATGATCCGGTACGGCAGTGACGCGAAGATGAGATCCGCCTTCTCCGTCGTCACACCATTGGCCAGCGCGCGTTCGGAGTACAGGTCGCCCATCGCGATCTCCACGAGCGAGTCGCTCTTGACGATGTGCGTGCTCGAGCGCTGCACCATCGTGACGTCGGCGCCGTTCTCATACAGGGCGCCGCAGATGTCGAACGCCGAGTTGTTGCTGCCGATGACGACGACCTTCTTGCCCGCATAGGCGTCGGGGCCCGGGTGCTGAGAGGAGTGCTGCTGTTCGCCCTTGAAGATGTCCGAGCCGGGGAACGTGGGGATGTTCGGCTTGCCCGACATGCCCGTGGCCATCACCAGATGGGTCGGGCGCAGAGTGACCTTCTCCCCGTTTCGATCGACCTCGACCGTCCACCGGCCGGCCGCTTCGTCATATTTCGCCGAGGCGGCTGTGGTCGATGACCAGTACGGAATCTCCATGATCTTCGTGTACGACTCCAGCCAGTCCGCGATCTTGTCCTTCGGCGCGAACACCGGCCAGTTGTCGGGGAACTTCAGATACGGCAGATGGTCGTACCAGACCGGATCGTGCAGACACAGCGACTTGTACCGCGACCGCCACTGATCGCCCGGACGCTCCCACCGGTCGATGACCAGGGACGGCACCCCGAGTTGGCGGAG
>DGYMI06202__coassemble_1429_pt1 | contig 13789 bp, 12 predicted proteins | sample DGYMI06202__metabat2_low_PE_015 | metagenome-assembled genome bin DGYMI06202 | reverse complement strand
AGGCGTCCCTGTATACGGTCGAATCCCATATCCGCTACCTCGACGAGGCGGCTCTGGGTGACCGACTCACCGTCGTCCCACATCTTGTCAGTGCCGGAGAGAAGAAGCTGCATCTGGCCTATGAGATGTACGTCGGGGATCGGCTCGTGTCTACCGAGGAGATCATGGCCCTCCATGTCGATCAGACTTCGGACCGAGTCGTGCCGTTCCCGGACATCGTGGCGGAACGGATCGCTCAGATCGACACACAGCGTCCGGATTGGGTCGGCCGCTCGATCGGCTGAACCTCCGCCCTCGGTTGCGGAGACAACCGATACTTCAGCGGCCTGATCGGACCGGCAGTGACGACAGCTGCCGGTCCGCTTCGCACTCACGGTGGGCGAACGCGTCAGGAATCGAGAAGTCAGACCGGGCTCGGGCCGCTATTCTGAAAGCCATCGCTTCAATAGAAGCCGAGTATCCCGACGCGCGCATCCGTGCTGCCACATCCGTTCCATGAGGAGTCACCATGACCACCACAACAGCCGACATCACGTTCACGGCGAACGCCGAGCTGCTGGGCGCCCGCCCGATTCTGCGCCTGCCGCAGGATGCCAGCGATCAGCTGCCCTCCCGTGGACAGGTCGCCGTGAACGGCACTCTTGATGGCACCGAATTCAGCACTGTCATCGAACCCGACGGTCGTCGCGGCCATTGGATCAGTCTCGATGACGACCAGTGGGAGGCGCTAGGGGCGAAAGAGGGAGCTGAGGTCGAGGTCGGCCTGACTCCGACGAAGAACTGGCCGGAGGTGACGGTTCCCTCGGACCTCCGCACGGCTCTCGATGCTGCTGGCGACCTCGACGACGTGTGGTCCGGCCTGACGCCGATGGCGCGCTGGGAATGGGTGCGCTGGATCAAGGCGACGAAGAACGCCGATACGCGTGCACGTCGAGTCGAGGTCGCGATCTCGAAGCTCGAATCCGGCAAACGTCGCCCCTGCTGCTTCGACCTGTCCTCATGCACGGACCCGGAGCTGTCGAAGAGCGGAAAGCTCCTGGGCCTGTCCTGACCCGGCACACGTCGGATCGCGACGCCGGAGCAGAATTCTCATCACTGTGTCGTGATCCGTCAGTCTGGTTGCGGCGCTCGCAGCACCGCACGTGAGGGGTGCACGGTCAGTGTGAGTCCGGCCCCGAGCACGGAGACGGCTGCGGCCGCTGCGAAGAGCAGCCAGAACCCGCCGACCAGGGCGACGAGTCCAGCGCCCAGGAGCGGACCGATCAGCTGTCCGAGATTCGCGGAGCTGTTGACGAGGCTGAGGTCACGGGCGTGATCGTCCGGGTCGAGCAGCAGGTCGGTGGCGAGTGCGAGGCTGACGGCCATATACGCGCCGTATCCGGCGCCCATGACTCCGGCTGCCACCGCTGTTGTGGTGAAGTTCGGGCTGATGAGGATGATGACTCCGGAGCAGGCCTGGACGAGCGCCGACACGGCTGTCCAGAGTCGTCGGCTTCCTCGTCTGTCCGTGACCATGCCGACGAGGATCGAGGCGGTCACCACGAAGACGGTGTAGATGACGATGAGGATGAGCAGACTGTTCTCGGCGTCGGCGGCGGGGATCATGATGCCGTAGAGCAGGAAGAACAGCAGCAGCGACGTGCCGAAGGCATTGCCGACGTTGACGATGAAGCGGCTGACGAGCAGACGAGTGAAGCTCGGGTCGAGAAGTGAGGAGACTCGCGGCCGGATGAGTTCACGACGGGCGTGGAACTCGAGCACGGCTTCATGGGGCAGCGGCGGATCGGGCAGCAGGATCGCGGTGAGAGTGCCGACGACGAAGATGAACCCGGCGAGCACCGTGTAGGACGCGCCCGTGCTCAGACCCAACAGCACGATCGCGGCAACACCGACGACGACTCCGACAGCTTGGGCCGAGCTTGCCGCGGCCGACGCCGCACCGCGCTGGTCATCGAGCTGGTCGGCGATGAGTGCGGTCAGCGCCGACGATGCTACGGAAACTCCTACCGAGGTGACCAGCCAGGCGGCACCGACCAGCACCGGCCCTTCTGCGCTGCCGGTGAGGACGAGACCGAGTGCGGCGAGCACCGATCCCCCGATCGCCCAGGGACGCCTCCTGCCGAAGCGGGACCGGGTGCGGTCGGAGAGCCTTCCGGCCATGGGTGCTGCGATGATTCCGGCCAATCCTCCGGCGGAGAGCACGAGCCCTGACCAGACGACTCCGTCGATCCAGTGTCCGCTCTGAGTGTCGAGTTGGAGCGGCAGGAGGAGTTGGATCGGTGTCAGCTGAACCGTCCAGATCGCCAGCCAGGCGAGGGTGAACCACACCATCCACCCGACCGAGACTCGTGCTCGAGCGGCGGGGCCGCCTCGGTGAGGTGGAGGGCTGACTGTGCTCATGATCGCGCCGCGGAGATGAGGTCCCGATACCAGCGAAAGGACGCCTTGGGCGTCCGCGTTCCTGTGCGCATATCGACGTGGACGAGGCCGAAGCGCTGGCTCCACCCGTCGGCCCATTCGAAATTGTCCAACAGCGACCAGACGGTGTATCCGTCGATGCGCACACCCGCTTCTTTCGCCTCGATCACCGCGCCGAGGTGGTCGCGCAGATAGTCGATCCGATCGGAATCGCTGATCTCCGTGTCCGTGGTGTCCGGTTCGGGGAACGAGGCCCCGTTCTCGGTGATGATGATCGGCGGCAATGCGGATTCGTAGCGCCGAGCCATGTCGATGAGGAAGTCGCGCATCGTATCCGGGCGGATCGGCCACATGGGACCGAACCCGGTGACGGGCGCTCCGGGAGTCGGCACCATCTCGAACGGCAGTGGTCCTTCAGAGGCGCGGACCGTGGTGGGGTTGTAGTAGTTGAAGCCATAGACCTCATTCGGTGCAGAGATCAGCTCCATATCACCGTCCTCGATGGGCAGTTCGACGCCGAAGGCGCTGAGGTCGGGATAGGTTCCCAGCAGCAGCGGGTCGGTGAAGAGCCGGTTGTGGATTACGTCGAGCAGGCCTGCCGCGGCTTGGTCGTCGGCGGCTTCGGAGGCAGGAAGGATGAGACTGTGGTTGAGCGTCGGGGCAGCCTGCACCGCGCCGTTCTCCCGCAGGATGGGTGCGGCGATCCCGTGTGCCAGCAGCTGGTGGTGGACGGTGGGCAGGGCTTCGAAGAGCAGAGTCTGTCCGGGGGCCAGCTCCCCCAGGGCGTATCCCTGCAGTGATGTCGAAGCGGGTTCGTTGATCGTGTACCAGTGGCGGACACGATCGCCGAGGCGGTCGGCCACGACCTCCGTATAGTCACCGAAGCGGTGGACCGTATCGCGGTTTAGCCACCCGCCGCTGGCTTCGAGTGCGACCGGCAGGTCCCAATGGTAGAGAGTCGGTTCCGGAGTGATCCCGGCGGCGAGCAGTCCGTCGACGAGGCGGTCGTAGTAATCGAGTCCGGCAGGGTTGACCGAGGCGTCTGTGCCGACGTTCGGGATGACTCGGGTCCAGGAGATGGAGAAGCGGTACCGATCGACGCCGAGGCCGGCGAGCAGTGCGATGTCCTCGTCGAAGCGGTGGAAGCTGTCGGGGCCCGGTTCGGCAGGGCTCCCGTCGATGACATTGCCCGGTGCATCGACGAAGTCATCCCAGATGCTGCGTCCGCGACCGGCTGCGGTGCGTGCCCCTTCGATCTGGAATGCTGCTGTGGCCGCGGAGAAGTGCATTCCGGCCAAAGCGTCGGCGTCGTTTGGAAGTTTCCCCACCATGAACCGAATATGTCACGGATGGTGAGGGCCTGCAACAGTTCAGTTCCTGGTCAGCCCGGGTAGCCAGAAGCTCGTATGCAGAGAAGAGGCTCGGAACCTCACGGTTCCGAGCCTCATACGTGGAGCTAAGGGGAATTGAACCCCTGACCTCTTCATTGCGAACGAAGCGCTCTACCAACTGAGCTATAGCCCCTCTTCCGGTTTCAGCTTACGCCTCCACCCGGGTCTCGATCAAAATCGCGGCCCGCAGACATGTTGCCATCGGCACAGCATGTCACCTGGGACGGGTCCGGTGGAGACCCTCGATCTTCGCGAGTACAGTCGAAAGTGAGTCCCCCTCTACGAAAGGACCGACAATGGCAGAAGAATTCGGAACAGTCGTCATCGGCGCAGGCCTCGCAGGAGGCACAGTGGTCGAATCGCTGCGCGACGCCGGCTACACGGCGAAGATCGCACTCGTCGGCGCCGACCCTGCGGCTCCGTACTATCGGCCGGACCTGTCGAAGAAGGTGATGATCGAGGGTTCGGATCCTGCGGAATCAGCTCTCCGAGGCGAAGATTGGTACTCCGCTCAAGACGTCTCGACCTACTTCGGCACCTCGGTGACCGCCCTTGACACAAGTGCGCAGAAGGTCACCCTCGATGACGGTCAGGAGCTGTCCTACGGCCAGGCGATCCTCGCCACCGGAGCGGTACCCCGCACGCTCGATGTCCCTGGCGCTCAGCTTGGCAACATCCACACTCTCCGCGATGCCGGAGATGCAGTGGCCATCCGGTCCCAGTTCGGCGACGGCAAGAAGGTCGCGGTCATCGGCGGCGGCTGGATCGGCCTCGAGGTCGCGGCAGCGGCCAAGTCCAACGGCTGCGATGTCACGGTCATCCTCAACACCGACGCTCCCCCGCTCTCTGCCGTCCTCGGACAGGAGCTCGGAGAATACTTCGAGGATCTGCACCGCAAGAACGGAGTGAACTTCCTCAAGAACGCGAACACCACCGCGTTCACCGGTGATTCCGCGGTCGAGGCTGTCGAAACGTCTGCCGGAAGCGTCCCAGCCGATCTCGTGGTGGTCGGCATCGGCGCAGGTCCCGCCGTTGATCTCGCCTCCTCTGCGGGACTGACGACCGAGAACGGTGTGGTCGTCGACGAGCAGATGCGCACCTCGGACGGCAATGTGCTGGCGATCGGCGATATCGCGAATGCGCAGAACACTCTGCGCGGCGAACGTCTGCGCGTCGAGCACTGGGACAACTCAGTGCGCCAGGCCGAGGTCGCGGCCTCGACGATCAGCGGCGGAACCAAGACCTACGACTGGCAGCCCTACTTCTACACCGACCAGTTCGACCTCGGGATGGAATACGTCGGTCGCGGCGGCCCCGACGACGACGTCGTCATCCGCGGGGATAAGTCCAGCGGCGAGTTCATCGTGTTTTGGCTCCGCTCCGGCAAGGTCTCCGCGGCGATGAACGTCAATGTCTGGGACTACGGCGACGAGCTCCGTGCCCTCGTCGGCAAGGAGGTCTCCGCCGATCGTCTCGCCGACGAACAAGTGCCTGTCGGCGAACTCTGAAGCGGACTGGCTCTGAGTCCGACGAACTCTGAACCTCGTCGATCAGCCCTCGAACGATGACTCCGCGGGGTCGGTGACAGACTGTCACCGGCCCCGCGGTTTCTGTGTAGCTCTGGCATCCTGGTAGACATGGATTCGCTCTTCGCCGATGAGGCCTTCGACCGTCGACCGACAATCGTCGCCCCCGGCGCGGTTTGGGTACCGGGCTTCCTCACCGCCGAGGCGCAGCAGTGGATCATCGCCCGCTATGCCGATTGGCAATCCGGTCCGGTTCCGCCCCATGCCACGACGATCGCAGGCCATCCGATGAGCGTGACGACGATCGGGCTGGGGTGGCATTGGCAGCCCGGGCGCTACGACCGCCGAGCCGTCGACGTCAACGACAAGGTGGTGCTGCCCTTCCCTGATTGGATGACCCGTCTTGGCCGCCAGGTGCTGGAGTCCGCAGTCGCTGTCGTCGAGGACGCACAGGATCTCCCCCAGGGGACCGCCGCTGTCTGGGGCTTCGACCCTGCCGACTACCACCCGGATGTAGCTCTCGTGAACTACTACGACGAGCACGCGAAGATGGGCATGCATCAGGACAAGGACGAATTCGACCCTGCCCCGGTCGTCTCCCTGTCATTGGGCGATACATGCCTCTTCCGGTTCGGCAACACGGAGACCCGCAATCGTCCCTTCGAGGATCTGCGATTGGCCTCGGGTGACGCCTTCGTCTTCGGCGGCCCTGCCCGCTTCGCCTACCACGGAGTCAGGTCGATCCAGCCGGGAACCGCACCTGACGCGGGACGGTTGAACCACCTCGGCGGGGGCAGGATCAACATCACGATGCGCACGACCGGACGGGACTGAGTCCACGCGACCGGTCGCCCGGCAGACCCGACTGACTGAGTCGGCTCAGGAGTCCTTCGCGTCGGGGTCGATGTCGACGACCCCTTCCGGCGGCGCTGCCAGCCGGTTCGGGGACGTCTTCCGGAACACCGGCTGTCCGGACAGCACCGCCGACCTGGCCAGGGTGTTGCTCGCAACCGAGGACACGATGATCAGGCACAGCACGGCGATGACCGCCATGATCAGCGAGCTCCAGGAGAACCCGGACGAATAGAGGTCGTAGATGAAGGCGGCGATGACGATGAACGGCATGCCCAACCCGGTTGCCGGAGAGAACACATTGATCCGAGACAGCGCGTCGCGGACCCTGAACATCGCCAGGGCGGATCCGAGCAGCAGCAGGGAGCCGGTGATTCCGAAGATCCCGACGAGGGTCGTGGCGAGTGCTTCGTTCATCAGCGGTGCCCCCTCGTGAGGATCCGGGAGAGAGCGATCGTGGCGAGGATGCCCACCATGGAGGACAGGAAGATCACATCGAGGACGATCGACGACGACACGGCGATGCCGAGCATGGTGACGATGGCAATAGCCGAGAAGTAGATGAGGTCAGAGACCACCGCACGTGAGCCCTGGTCGCGAGCAGTGAGCACGCGGATGAGCCCGATGACGATGGCGGCGGCGAGGATGACCGCACAGATGCTTGCGATGACGATCATGAGCGTCCTCCCTCTGAATCGGCGTGTGGTCCCGGTGCCCGACCACGGGTCATGGCCAGCAGTCGCGATTCCATATCGATGAGCCCATCGAGGGCGGATTCCTCCGACTCCTCGAACAGCGCGTGGACGAAGATCACCGGCGGGGTCGTCGACGTGCCGGCCGCGATCGCCGTCACCAGGGTGCCCGGGGTGATCGTGATCGACGATGCGAAGAGGGTGACTTCGAGATCGGTGGCGCAGCGCATCGGCAGTTCGACGATCATCGGCTGGGCGTAGTCGCTGCGCAAGAGTCGGGCGACTATGGTCGCCGAACCGGTGATGATCGCCCAGACGATGAAGCCTGCGTAGGAGACGCCGTTGATGAGTCGCATCACGGTGCCATCACCGCCTCGATGTAGTCACTGTGGTCGAGAAGACCCTCGGCTGCCCGGTGCGTGAGGTCGATCAGAGGCTCCGGGAAGCAGAAGAGCGCAACGGATACCCCGATCATGATCGTGGCGGGCACCAGCAGACGGGCGGGAATGCGCACGCTGCGCGTGATCGGTTCAGCCGGGGCGCGCCCGGTCTCCGCCGAGTCGGGTCGATACGTCTGCATCGGCGGTCCCCAGAAGGTGTTGCGCCAAGTGCGCTGAAGCGCCAGCAGGCTGATCAGCGCGCCGGCCACGATCGTTGCGACGAGGACCCATCCGAAGCCGCCGCCGGCGTCCGTGGAGGCCCTGACGAGGCCGACCTTGCCCCACAGCCCGGAGGTCGGCGGCAGACCGACGAGGGAGAAGAGGCCGAGGATCATGAGGATGGTCGCCCACCGCTCCCGTGAGGCGAGCCCTGAGAGCTTGCGGAAGGAACCGGTGCCGTAGGTCTGTTCGACGGCGCCCATGATGAGCAGCAGGCCTGCCATCGTAACCATGTGGTGCATCATGTAGAAGGCGCCGGCACCGAGGGCCGCCGATGTCAGCAGGGTGGCGCCGATGAGGATGTGGCCCACGCCTGCGGTCATCTGGAACCCGAGCACATTGCGCACCCGCACCTGCCCGAATCCGGAGATCGCACCGATGAGGATGCTCGCCACCGCGACGATGAGAATGGCGGTCGCCCACGGAGCAGGCTCACCGTAGACGGTGGTGTAGATGCGGTAGATCGCATACAGCCCGACCTTCGAGTGCAGTCCGGAGAACAGCGACATCATGCCCGCCGAGGTGTTCGGATAGCTGCGGACGAGCCACCCGTGGAAGGGTGCGCCGCCGGCCTTGATGAGCAGAGAGAGCAGCACCACGCCCAGAGCGATCGCGGCCTGCCCGGTCGGACGTCCCTGATCTGCCAGGACGGCGAGGTTGACGGTGCCGGTGGCGCCGTAGACGAATCCGACGCCGATGAGCAGCATCGTCGAGGTCAGCAGGTTGACCATGACGTAGAGACGTCCGATGCCGAGCCTGCGCCAGGTGCCGGTGACGGCGATGAGTGCGTAGGCGGGCAGCATCATCACTTCGACGAAGACGAAGAAGTTGAAAAGATCACCGGTCAGCAGCGCACCGTAGACACCGGTGAGCATCATCAGGATGAGCGCCGGGACGAATCTGTACTGGTCCTCACCGGTGGAGACCAGGAACAGGCTGCTGACGAACGCGACCAGCGAGGTGAGCACCAGCATGAGCGCGGTGAACGTGTCCGAGACGAACACGATCGCCAGGCCGGGCACATAGTCGCCGACCGAATGGGCGATCACCGGGGTCGAAGCATGCACGCCGAGCAGGGCGACGCCGCTGCCGCCGACGAGCACGGGAACGGCGAGCAGGAGCAGCCGGTCGAAGGTGCGTGAGGTGATGAGCACGCTCAGCGCGGAGGCCAGAAGCGGGATGCCGATGAGCAGAAGAAGCAGTGCGGAGTTCATGAGTCGCGCTCCTCCCCTGTCTCGGGATTGCGTTTCTGGTCGTCGTCGTGGCCGAGCACAGCCAGGGCGAGCATGAAGATCGTCACTGCCAGGGTGATGACGATGGCAGTGAGGACGAAGGCCTGAGGCAGCGGATCGGCCGCCTCGGCGAGGTCACCGCGCCCGGCCAGAGGTTCGCCTCTCCAGGCGCCGACTCCGGCCGAGAGCAGGATGAAGTTCGCGGCATGGGAGATGAGGGTGAGGCCGAAGACTCCCCGGACCATGGAGCGCTGCATCATGAGGTAGACGCCGCCGGCGGTGAGGACGCCGATCGTCAGTGCCAGGATCATGCTTCCTCCTCGTCTCCGTCGGTCGGTGGATCCCCTCGGAGGATATGGGTCGAGTTCGCACGCACCTTCGCTTCCGCGGACGCTTCTGTGCCGCGGCGACGGCTGCGTTCGGGGCGTTCACCGCGGATGGTCTCCATCGGACCGCTCAGCTCACCGTAGAGCAGCTCATCGGCACGTTCGCGGGTGCGTTCGACATCCCGGCGGATGATGCCGTTGGTGAGCACATCGTCGCCGGCCGGCGTGGCTGCGGAGTCCGAGACACCGAGGAGGTTGAACGAGAGCAGCATGAGGCCGAGCACCGCCAGGTAGACCCCGACGTCGAAGAGCATCGACGTCGTCCAGTGCTGGCCGGCGAACTCGGTGTGCAGCGGCTGCAGGAACGAACCGGCGAACAGCAGTCCGATGATTCCGGTCACCACCGCAGTCGCGACTCCGGAGCCGATGAGGTACAGGGGCGCACGCGGCGGGCCGAGCGCCCGGTCCTTCGGCGTGGACAGGTAGGCCAGACCGATGACGGCAGAACCGACGAGGGCGGCGATGAATCCGCCTCCCGGGGAGTTGTGGCCGCGCCAGAAGATGAGCAGGGAGCTCACCGCCAGCAGCGGTCCGAGCACCTTCAGGGTCAGCTGCAGCGGGATGACGTTCGGCCATGCCTCGTGAACAGCACGATATGCGGTGGTGCCCTTGGGCCGGATCGACACCCACGGGGGCCTGGGCGGTTCCGGGATGTTCTCGGCTGGCGGGTCGATGAACTTGTCCTTGACCGTCGACATCACCGCGACGATCGCGATTCCGGCCATGCCGAGGACAGTCAGCTCACCGAGTGTGTCGAGAGCACGGAATTCGACGAGGATCGTATTGACGATGTTGTCGCCGCCGCTGATCTCCGGAGCCTTGTCGAGGTAGTACTGGCCGAGGGCGGAGCGCTCCCGACGGCCGTTGAGCGCCAGGGTCAGCCCGGCAACGCTCGCGCCGACGATGATTGCCAGGAGCAGTCGCGGTGTCTGTTTGCGCTTCGGGTACTTCCAGAACGAGCGTGGAAGCTTCTGCAGCACGAGCATGATGACGATGATCGTCATCGCTTCGACGAGCAGCTGTGTCAGGGTGACGTCGGGGGCGCCGAGCGCGAGGATCTGCACGGTGGCGAGGATGCCGATGGCAGAGAGCGCCACAACGGTGGTCAGCCGCGAATGCGAGGTGCACAGGACGAGCACCGCCACGGTGATGAGGACGAGCAGAATCACGTCCACAGGACGGCTCAGGTTGGCCTGGAGCGGCGGCAGATCGGCGAAGACGACAGGTACGGCCCCAATGGCGAGCACGCTCAGTCCGCCCAGCGACAGAGCGAGATAGGGGCCCGAGTTCATGGGACGGACGAAGGCGGAGAGCCCGTATCCCAGGCGTTTGAGATTCTTCGTCAGCGCATCGATGACGTCGGCCCCGTCGAAGGGCAGCGTGGCCTTGTGGAAGAACACGAAGACGCGCGACCGGCGGAGGATGATGAACACGCCGATGGCGATGATGAGCCCAGAGGCGAGCAGCTCTGCGTTGAATCCGTGCCACAGTGCCAGGTGCACGGACTCCGAGGCCGTCGGCACCGCTGCCCGGACCACCTGGTCGAGCGGGGTGTCGAGCAGGTAGAGGACGAAACTGAGGGGAATGGAGGCCACGATCGGCAGGGCCGCTGCAATGAGCATGACGGGTGAACCGCGATGGATCTGACTCTCTCCGGGCTCGCGGCCGTCGATGAAGCTGCCCCAGACTGTCTTCGCACAGTAGGCGAAGGTGAGCACCGAGGCGCCGACGGCGACGAGCAGAGCCGCCCAACCGGCCCAGGGCCCGCCCGGGGCTTCCCTCAGCGCGGTGAACAGAGCCTCCTTGGACACGAATCCCAACAGTGGCGGAATCCCCGCCATGGACGCACAGCCGATGATCATCACCGTGAACGCCGCCGGGGCGGAGCGCATGAGTTTCGGAATCCGAGCCAGGTCACGGGTGCCGGCGAGGTGGTCGACGACGCCGACCATCATGAACAGACCGGACTTGAACAGTGCATGTGCGATGACGTGGAGGGTGGCGGCGGCGATCGCCGCCTCGGTGCCGACGCCGATGACCGCGGTGATGAGACCGAGTTGAGACACGGTCGAATAGGCCATGAGCTTCTTCACGTCATGCTGGTTGAGCGCGAACCAGCCGCCCAGGCAAGCGGTGAGGAGACCCGCCGTCACTAGCAGGATATTCCATGCCGGTGTGGCGTGGAAGGTCGGTGAGAACCGAAGCATGAGGAAGATGCCGGCTTTGACGACGGCAGCGGCATGCAGGTAGGCCGAGACTGGCGTGGCGGCGGCCATCGCGTCGGGCAGCCAGGGATGGAACGGGAACTGAGCGGACTTCGTCATGGCTGCGACGCCCACGAGCAGAGCCACGAGCGTCGTGACTTCGGGCTGGCCCGCCCAGACCGGGGAGCTGATCGCCTCGGCGAGGTTCGTCGTGCCGGTCACGGCGATGATCACTCCGGTGGCCACCAGCAGACTGAGGCCGCCGATGAAGGTGAAGAACATCGTCCGCAGCGCCGGTGCCTGCCCAGGAGATCCGGACCGGGCGATGAGGAAGAACGAGGCCAGGGACGTCAGCTCCCAGCACACGAACAGCACGAGCACATCGTTGGTGAGCACAAGGGCGACCATGGAGAAGGTGAAGATCACCATCAGCCAGTAGAAGCTCGTATTGCGTCCGGGGCTGAGGTATCGGGTCGAATAGACGAACACGACCGCACCGATGATCAGTGCGATATAGGTGAATACGACACCGATTCCGTCGGCCCGCAGCGCCAGGTCGACGCCGAAGCTGGGAATCCACGGGTAGGACACTTCCGGATTCTGCCCGGTCATCACCTCGGCGGCGGTGGGAGTGAACAGGGCTGCCACGCCGAGATAGGCGATCGCCAACGGCCAGCCGCTCTCGCGTCCCGCGAAACGGGTGAGGACGGGAGTGAGCACCACGAGTGCAGCCAGAGCGATTAGCGTTAGGATCATGACCGGGCCTCAACGGCCGCAGGCACAGGTGATCGTTCGTTCACTCACTGATCCTTCATCGCAAGGTGCGCGTTCTGCAAAACACAGACTTTCGAAGAATCAGACTATCGACTCGGAGTTCCATGAGCAAAAGCACAAAGAGCCTCGACCCGTTCCCGAGGCTGTCCGTCTTCTTCGACGCGCGCTTCACCCGCACCACCCATCACGACGGGATCTCCCGTTACGGTTCGTGTCTGCTCTCGGCCCTACTGGCGGCCGTCGAGGGTACAGAGATCGACGTGACCGTGGTCATCAGCGATGAAGCACAGCTGGCGCTGCTTCCCGAATGTTCGTGGGTGCAGCTGGGTGACCCCACCTCCCCCGCCGAGGTGGCCATCGCCGGAAAGCTCAATGCACTGGGCGCCGATGTCGTGTTCTCGACGATGCAGACGATGGGCTCGTTCGGTCGCCGCTACGGCCTCATCCTCACCATCCACGATCTCATCTACTACTCCCACCCCGAACCACCTCGCGATCTGCCGCTGCCAGTGAGACTGCTGTGGCGGGCATATCATTTGAGTTTCGTCCCGCAGCGGCTGCTGCTCAATCGTGCCGATGCCGTAGCGGCCGTCTCCGAGACGACGAAGGATCTCATCGCCGCCCACCGGCTGACGGATCGACCGGTGCAGGTCGTGTCCAATGCCGCCGAGGCGGTCGCAGCGCCGGCGCGGACCGTGAACCGGCACGATGCGAAGACACTCATCTACATGGGCGCGTTCCTGCCGTACAAGAACGTCGAATCCCTCATCCGCGCGCTCGAGCACCTGCCGGGGTGGACCCTGCACATCGCCAGCCGCATCGAAGGCCGGAGGGAAGCTCAGCTGCGAGCCCTCATTCCCGACCGGGCGAAGGTCGTCTTCCATCGGGGGATCAGCGATGAGGAGTATGCACGACTGCTCGACGAATCGACGGCCCTCGTCACGGCCTCGCGGGAGGAGGGCTTCGGTCTGCCCGTCATCGAAGCGATGGCCAAGGGAGTGCCCGTGGCCGTGTCGGACATTCCGATCTTCCGAGAGATCGCCGCTGAGGCGGCCGAATACTTCGACCCGGAAGAACCGCGCTCGATCGCGCACGCGATCGAGCGGCTCACCGATGCCGACAGGTGGGCCGAACAGTCCGTAGCCGGCAGGCGTCAGTCACAGGTCTTCGATTGGGCGAAGTCGGCAGACTCGCTGGTCGACCTCATCAGATCAGTCGCTGCCGACCGCAAGAGCGACGGCTGAGTCCGAGCGGACACTGATGCACGGGTGACCGCCTCGGGTTCCGCAAGGGCGCGTTCAGCCGATGGCCGAGCCCGCAGCGGTGCGACCGAACAACTCAGTGGGAGAGCGTGCCCCAACTGCGCAGAACCCATTGGTCGCCGGTGTACCCGAACTCTCCGTGACCGCAGTTTCCGAGGACCCCGAGCCGGCCTGTCCCGCTCATCTCCAGGAGGATTTCGGCAGCGGCGCGCAGCACCGCACCGTGGGCGACGATAGCGATCGTCGAGGCTTCAGCGGACTGCACGATATCGGTGATGGCGTCGGCGACACGACGGCCCGACTGGGTACGCGATTCTCCTCCGGGAGGTGCGATATCCGCTCCGGAGGCCCATTCGGCGAGTTCGTCCGGCCAGGTTTCGGCCACCTCGGCGC
>DGYMI06202__coassemble_1423_pt1 | contig 13843 bp, 13 predicted proteins | sample DGYMI06202__metabat2_low_PE_015 | metagenome-assembled genome bin DGYMI06202 | reverse complement strand
TGTGGAAGAGCCCCTTCTCCGGGCGCACATCGTGGTATTGGACGTCGATGAGGGCCAGCTTCGGATGGTCCCAGTCGATGTCCTCGCGAGACCGGTAGCTCTCGAGGAGCACCCATTTGGCGACCCAGTCGATCGAGTCGGCCAGTGTCTTCGGGTCGGTCGAGAGCCCGTCGAGGAAGCGACGCCATTCGGAGAGCACTTCGGTCGTCGCTGCATCGTCCGGATCCGCGTGTTCGAGGCATGCGGAATAGAAGATTTCCTGGATCTCCAGCGCTGTCTTCGTCGTGCCATCGGTCAGCGGCAGCGGAGCGGTCAGGCTCAGGTCGTGGCTGACGTCCCACAGCGACTGCAGAGAATCAGCGAGTTCGATCCGCGGCGCCAGTCCGGCCTCGATGAGTCCGAGGACGAGGGAGGTCGAGCCGAAGCGGACGAAGGTCGCGGGCTCTGCCAGGGTGGCGTCGCCGATGATCACGTGCAGCCGACGGTACTTCGCAGGATCGGCGTGCGGTTCGTCACGGGTGTTGACGATGGGGCGGCGCAGGGTCGTCTCGAGGCCCACTTCGGCCTCGAAGAAGTCGGCACGGGACGAGATCTGGAAGCCCTTGCCCTCGCCTTCACGGCCGATGCCGACGCGTCCCGAACCGCACAGGATCTGTCGGGTGACGAAGAAGGGAATGAGGCCTGCCACGATGTCGTCGAAGTCCGTGGACCGGTCGACGAGGTAGTTCTCATGGGTGCCGTAGGAGGCTCCCTTGGAGTCCGTGTTGTTCTTGTACAGGTTGACCGGTTCGGCGCTCTTCTCAAGCGTTCGCACCGATTCCAGGGCGACGAGGTCGCCTGCTCGGTCGAAGGTGACGATATCGCGTGGGGTGAGCACCTCCGGGGAGGAGTATTCGGGGTGGGCGTGGTCGACGTAGTAGCGGGCGCCGTTCTCCGTGACGACGTTCGCCAGATACTGTGCTTCGACATCGTCCTGCGGAATATGGGTCAGCTGCGAAGCGTCGGCATCGGCGATGTTCATGAAGAATCCGCGCGCATCGGCCAGCGGGGACTCGGTGGCGAAGTCCCAGAAGTTCTGGGACGACTTCAGCCCGCGCGGACCGGCATAGGCGTCGACGACACGCGCCGAGTCCCGCATCGGGTTCGCCCGCGGATTGCCCGGCTGGCTGAGGCCGAACTCCGTCTCGGCTCCCATGACGCGCCTGACTCTGAGCATCTGATTCTCCTCCAAGGTCTAGACTCGGGGACGTGGCAACGAAGAAATCTCATCTCCCCATCGCCCTGATCGTCGACCTCATCCTCGTGGTTCTGTTCACGATCGTCGGTCATTACACACATTCTCACAATTTCGATCCGCAGGGGCTCATGACCACAGCGTGGCCATTCGCAGCAGCCCTCGTTCTCGCGTGGCTGCTCACTGCTGTCTGGGATCGGCCGATCGCTCCCCTGGCCACGGGAACCGGTGTGTGGGCGATCACCGTCCTCGTCGGGCTCGTCCTGCGCGGCGTCACGGGCGCCGGGGGCGATCCCGGTTCGGTACCGGTGAGCTTCATGATCGTGGCGACCTCGCTCAACCTCATCACCCTGGTCGGCTGGCGTCTCATCGCCACGGCCGTCTCAGGCGGTTCCGGCCGTCGGAAACGCAGCCGCTGAGAGGTTTCCGCCTCAACCGGCCCCACGCTCGATCCAATACGAAGAGCCCGCCGCTTCCGTCAATCGACGGAGACGGCGGGCTCTTCGTTCTATCCGAGTTCTGACCGGGCTCAGACGAGGTCGGAGTTCGGTCGCACCTCGGCGATGTCTGTCTCATACGGCACGGCCGGGGCTCCCCTGGTCGTGTCCAAGTGGATCATCCGCAGATGAGTGACGCGTTCGCCCTTGCGGCCGGAGATCCGGGCCCATTCGTCCGGGTTCGTCGTGTTCGGCAGGTCCTCGTGTTCGCTGAACTCTTCGGCGATCGCATCCTCGAAATGTCCGGGGCGCAGACCGCGTTCGCCGGTTTCGAGCAGCGATTTGATCGCGGCCTTCTTCGCCCGGTCGACGATGTTGTGGATCATCGCACCGGAGGCGAAAGCGGAGAAGTGGAGGATCTCCTTCGAACCGTCGGCGTAGCTGACCTCGACGAATTCGTTCTCCGGGGTCTCTGCGTACATCCTTTCGACACAGCTGTCGATGAGTTCAGAGACCGCCTCGGCGGGGGTGTCGTGACCGGCGAGCACGCTCGAGTGCAGGGGCAGCTCCGCGGTCAGGTACTTCTCGAAGATGTCCCGGGCTGCGTCGGCGTCGGGGCGTTCGATGCGGATCTTCACATCGAGTCGGCCGGGGCGCAGGATCGCGGGGTCGATGAGATCCTCGCGGTTCGATGCACCGATGACGATGACGTTGTCGAGCTGTTCGACGCCGTCGATCTCGGTGAGCAGCTGCGGCACGATCGTCGTCTCCACGTCCGATGACTTGCCGGTGCCGCGGGTGCGGAACAGCGATTCCATCTCATCGAAGAACACCACGACGGGGAAACCCGCCGAGGCCTTCTCCCGTGCTCGGGCGAAGATCAGGCGCAGCTGACGTTCCGTCTCGCCGACGTACTTGTCCAGCAGCTCCGGGCCTTTGATGTTGAGGAAGTACGTCTTGCTCGTGCGCACCTTGCCCGTGCGATCTGCCAGGGAGTTCGCCACGGCCTTCGCGATGAGCGTCTTGCCGCAGCCGGGAGGGCCGTAGAGCAGGATACCCTTGGGCGGTTTGAGTCCGTGCTCGGTGTAGAGCTCGGGATGTTCGAAGGGCAGTTCGACAGCGTCCTTGATCTGCTCGATCTGGTCGGCCAGTCCGCCGATGTCCGAGTAGGTGATGTCGGGGACCTCTTCGAGCAGCAGCGAGGAGACCTCGGGCTTCTCGACGACCTGCAGCGCGTAGTGGGTGCGGGTGTCGACGACGACGGCATCGCCGACGCGCAGTCCCGAGTCGACGAGTCCGGCGGCGAGAGTGAAGACCTGTTCGTCATCGCCGGGAGCTCCGACGAGGATGCGCTGGGAGTCGACGAATTCACGGACGTTGACGACCGATCCCACGGGTGGGAACTCGCCGGTGCCGATGATGACGAGGCCTTCGGACAGGAGCACATCGGCTCCGGCCCGCAGGCTCTCGGGCTCCACCTCGGGAGCGACAGCCACACGCATGCGGCGACCGCCGACGATGACGTCGGCGGATACTGCGTTCTCGCCGAGAGCGATGAGTGTGCCCCAGTTGTTCGGCGGCTCGGTCAGACGCCGAGCCTCCTCCTTGATCCGTCCCAGCTCGTCACGGGCCGTACGCAGAGTCTTCGACAGTGCTTCATTGCGTTTGCCCGCTGTGTAGAGCTGCTGGCGCAGGGACGCAGTGTCCTCACGCAGCTTCTTCACCTCGGTCGTGGTCTCTGTCATCGATCCTCCTTCGGCCCTGTGCTGGTGCCAGTCGGGCTGTCTGTGACATCTGTGGTCGGCGTTTCGCCGGATCCTTCGGCCGCGTCGCGCAGCCGACTGCCGGCATCGCGCATCACCCTTCGCAGCTTCTTCCCGTGTGCGGTGCGGGTGCCGATGGCAGCCTCGGTGACTTCGGGTTCCGTCCACGCCGCGACATCCTCGGCGGCTGCGGTGGCACCTTGTGGGCGCTTCTTCTTCTCAAGAGGGCTGATGCCGTCGGCCATTCGGCGCGCCATGATGAGGAACCCGGTGTGGGCGATCATCCGGTGGTCGGGGCGAACGGCGAGTCCGTCGACATGCCAGCCGCGGACCATGGCTTCCATGGACTCGGGTTCGGCGAACTTGCCGGAGGCGCGCAGGGCTTCGACGAAGCGGGAGAGCTGCGGAACGGTGGCCACGTATGCGATGACGATTCCACCGGGTGTCAGGGCTTCGCTGACCGCGTCGAGCGTGTTCCAGGGGGTGAGCATGTCGAGCACGACACGGTCGACGCTGCCGGGGCCGAAGGTCTGCGGCAGAGTCTCGGCGAGGTCGCCGACGGTGACCGACCAGTTGTCCGGTTCGCCGTCGAAGAAGTCGGCGATGTTGCCGGTGGCGATCGTCGCGAATTCCTCACGCAGTTCGAACGAGTGGACGGACCCTTCCGGGCCCACGGCACGCAGCAAGGCCATCGACAGGGCACCGGATCCGACGCCTGCTTCGACGACGGTGGCGCCGGGGAAGATATCGCCGAGGGTGACGATGAGTCCCGAGTCCTTCGGGTAGACGACTGCGGCGCCACGGGGCATCGAGAGGACGAAGTCTTCGTAGCGGGGGCGGAAGACCTGGAAGTCGATTCCCCCGGAGTTCGAGACGATGATTCCCTCTGTGCGCCCGATGATGTCATCGTGACTGATGAGGCCCTTGTTCGTATGGAAGTGCTCACCTGGGGCGAGCACGAAGGTGTGCATCCGCCCTTTGGGGTCGGTGAGCTGGACCTTCTCTCCGCGGTCGAGGACGCGCGGGGGCCGGGAATGCAGTGGCTGAGTCATGATGATCCCACTCTACGCTGGTGAGGATTGCCTCACACAACCGGCTCAGGCCGCGAGCAGTTCGTCGAAGAACTCCTGCAGGTCGATGACTCCCACGAGGGTGCTGCCGTCCATGACCAGGCTGAACTGTGCCTTGGGACGGTGCGTGAGCGATTCGAGCAGATGCGGGGCCGTGATGTCCTTCGGCACTCCGATCCATCCCGCCAGGGGGCGGGCGACCTCGCCGGCGGGAACGGCATCGAGGTTCTCGGCGAGCCGACCGGCCGCGGCGTGCCGGTCGACGAGACCGTAGGGCAACCCCTTCTGGTCGAGGACGACGATGAGCGTGCGCTCCTTCGCGTTCCCGAGCGTGTTCGCATAGTCGAGGGTGTCGGCCAGATCGGCGTCCCAGGTGGCGGCGATCGCCGGCTGGATGACCTGCGAGAGGTCGTAGGTCTCCATCTTCCGGGCACGTTTGGCGTGGGTCGCGGCATCTCCGGCGGAGAACCACAGCATGATCGCGATGAGCGACATCCAGGCGACCTGCAGCGGGTCGGGTCGTTCGCCGGCCAGCAGCGGGGTGATGACCGCCCACCCGATGAAGCCGACGGCGATGATGCGTCCCACCCAGCTGGCCACGATCGTACCGAGGAATTGGGATCCGGTGATGCGCCACATGATCGCCTGCAGCGCCCAGCCGCCGTCGAGCGGGATGCCCGGCAGCAGGTTGATCGCACCGAGTGCGACGTTGGCGAAGGTCACGGCGATGAGCAGCAGCCACGGCACCGAGGTGGGGCTGGCTGCGCTGAGACACCACCATCCCAGCAGGGCCAGAACGATGTTGACGATGGGGCCGACGATGGAGATGACGAAGCTCGTCATCGCCGCCTTGTCGCGCGGGTTGTCCATCTGCGGTTCGAACCGAGTGAACCCGCCCCAGATGTTCAGTTCGATCGCGGCGACCTTCTGCCCGTAGAACTGACCGGCGACTCCGTGAGCGAGCTCGTGGAGGAACACGGAGGCGAAGAGAAGCACCGCGTAGGCGAAAGCCACGAACCAGGCCCCGATGCCCAGATCCGGTCGGACCTGATTGAGCCACGGGGTGAAGAGAATCGTGATCACGATGGCGGCGAGGAACCACGACCACGCCAGAATCACCGGTGCACCGAGCACAGTGCCCAAGCGCAGACCCGATGACGCACCGGGCTGGTGGTTTTTCGCGGCCATTGAAGGGGTTCCTCCGGTCGATGTGGTGGTCAGCGGACCAGTGACGGTCGGTTACTCAGCCTAACAGCGACGACGCTCCGACCGCTGGTCGCCACGTCGTGTCAGTGCAGGTCGTTACAGTGGAGTTATGGCCGAGCTCACCAGTCTGTCGCCCTCCCGGGCCAACGACTTCATCCAATGCCCTCTGAAGTTCCGTTTCCGCAGCATCGACAAGCTGCCGGAGCCTCCTTCTCAGGCGGCGTTCCGCGGCACCGTGGTCCACTCGGTGCTCGAGAAGCTGTTCACCGCACCTGCGGCCGAACGCACGGCCGAACTCGCGCAGACGATGCTCATGCCGGCGTGGGAGGAGCTCGTCGAGAAGGATCCGGATGTCCTCGAGATCTTCGGGGAGGAATCGGAGAAGGAGACGTTCTTCACATCGGCGCGTCGGCTCATCGATTCGTACTTCGTTCTCGAGTATCCGGAGCATCTCGAACCGGAGGAGACAGAGAAGTTCGTCCGTACGAAACTCGACAACGGTCTTGAGCTGCGCGGCTTCATCGACCGGGTCGACGTCGCTCCGGGCGGGGAACGGCGTCTCGTCGACTACAAGACGGGCAAGCAGCCGAAACCTCAGTACGGACGTGAGGCGAAGTTCCAGATGGGCTTCTACGCTCTCGTCGTCTACCGACTGTCAGGTGAGCTCGTCCATACCCTGCAGCTGATGTATCTGGGTTCGCGCAGCGTGCTGAAGTCTCATCCGACGATGGCTGAGGTCGAACAGACGCAGTTCGAGATCGATGCGATCTGGAAGGACATCATCGCCTCTGCCGAATCGGATCGGTGGCGGCCGAAGAAGTCGCCGCTGTGCAACTGGTGCACTTTCAAACCGCTGTGCCCGGCCTGGGGCAACACCGCTCCCCCGACGCCGGAGATCACGAAGATCGTCGGGGCTTAAGTCTCAGGCGCTCTGCTGAGCCCGGAGGTGGCGCAGGTCGGCGACACCGCGGCCGTCGAGGGTGTCCCAGAGGATGCGGCCCGGACGTGGTTCGAGGTCGACGAAGTGCGGGATTCCGATCGCAATGGTTCCGGCAGCCTCGGCGCTGGCCAGGCCCGGCTTCGAGTCCTCCAGTGCCACGCATTCGGCGGGATCGAGATCGAGCAGCGCAGCTCCGCGCAGATAAGGTTCGGGGTCCGGTTTGCCGGCGGAGACTTCATCGCCGGAGACGAGACCGGCGAAGCTGTCCGTCGGGCAGCTGGCGATGACTGCCTCGGCGAGGGGTCGGTAGGACATCGTGACCATGACACTCGGGATGCCTTCGGCCTTGAGCTCGGCCAGCAGCTCCAGGGCACCGGGGCGGAACGGCACTGACTCACGGATCTGTGCGATGACGTTGCCCATGAGGGTCTCGACGATCTCCTCGGCGGGCAGGTCGAGGCCGGCTTCACGCATCATTCGGGCGGAGACAATCAGTTCGTTGCCGACGAATTCGAGTCCCTGCTCTTCCGACCAGGGCAGGCCGTGGGCGTTCATGAGTTCGGTCTCGGCACGGATCCAATACGGCTCGGTGTCGACCAGGGTTCCGTCCATGTCCCAGAGGACGGCGGCAGGGTCGGCTGATGCATGGTTCGTCATACGCCCAGCGTAGTCTGGAACCATGAGTATTCTTCCATCCGGGTCCGGGGCACTCGTCTTCATCGCCTTCGAAGGTCAGGATGCCGATGCTTCCGAGGCGGCGAGTTCGCTGGTCAAGGATCTCATCGAGGTCTGGGACTTAAGCGACTCCGAGATCCTCGACACAGATGGGTTCTATGAGTTCCGCTTCTCCGAACCCGAGATCATCCGCGACGAAGAAGGAACTGCCTCGATCGCCTGGCCGGGTGTCGCGGTGCATCGGGGCCGCCTCGGCGAACGGCCGGTCACGGTCATCCAAGGCCACGAACCTGGTCTGAAATGGCGGGAGTTCCTCTCCCTCGTCCTCGCTCACGTCGGTGACGACGATACTGTCGTCCTCCTCGGCGGTCTCCATGCCGAGGTTCCGCATACACGTCCTCTGCCTGTGGTGGCCAATACGGAGGACGCCGAGCTCGCGTCCGAGCTCGGCATCGACGCCAACGGCTATGAGGGACCCATCGGCATTCTCGGGCTCCTCGGCGTCGCGTGCCGGTGGCGCGGAATCAGAGCGATCAACCTGTGGGTGGGCGTGCCGGACTATCTGGCCGAGTCGCCGTCGCCGAAGGCCGAGCTCGCATTGGCGAAGGCTGTCGAACGCTATGTCGGCATCGAAATCGACATCCACGTGCTTGAAGAAGAGAGTCGGGCTTGGGAACTCGGCGCCGACGAGCTCGTCTCCTTCAATCCCCGGCTGGCCGAACTCGTCACAGCGCTGGAGAAGCAGAACGATTCGGCCGAGCTGCCGGAGGCCAGCGGAGACGCCATCGCGGCCGAGTTCGAGCGCTATCTGCGCAAACGCGGCCGCGATAAGTGAATCTCGGGCACTCGGTCGAACCACCGGCACTCGGTGGTCAGTCGGTGACCGTCGGTCGTCAGTCCAGCAAGCGGATGCCCAGCAGGGCATCGACGGCGTCAGCGACGCGATCGCCGCTGAGCGCTGCGGTCTCCGAAGGTTCGGAGTCCGCGTAGTGTTCGGCCCATTCGTCGAGGATTCCCAGGGCACGGGGGCTGTCCAGGTCGTCGGTGAGTGCTTCACGCAGCAGGCCGATGATGTGCTCGCGCAGACCCTGACGACATTCTGATTCGCATTTGGCCGCATGCTTCCATGCCTGGAGGCGCGCCTCGGCAATGGAGAGCTGCTCCTCGGTGAAGCTCCAGTCACTGCGGTAGTGGTTGGACAGGATCACGGTGCGGATGGCCATGGGGTCGACTCCGCGTTCGCGCAGCTTCGAAACGAGGACGAGGTTGCCCTTGGACTTGCTCATCTTCTCGCCGTCGAGGCCGACCATACCGGTGTGCATATAGGTCTTCGCCATCGGAGTGTCCCGCCACGCCGCGGCATGGGCGGCGCTCATCTCGTGGTGCGGGAAGATGAGGTCGTTGCCGCCTCCCTGTACGTCGACGGGGAAGCCGAGGTACTTGTCGGCGATGACGGTGCATTCGACATGCCAGCCCGGTCGTCCGCGGCCCAGTGCTCCCCCGTCCCAGGACGGTTCGCCTTCACGTTCGGCACGCCACAGCAGCGGGTCGATGGGGTTGTCCTTGCCCGGGGTCTCGGGGTCTCCGCCGCGTGCGGCCGAGAGCGCAGCCATGGTCTCCCGATCATCATGGCTGACGGTGCCGAAAGGCGGGTTGATCTGCGTTGAGACCCGGTAGTAGACGTCACCGTTGTCGAGCGTGTACGCGGCTCCCTTATCCACGAGGTCGCGGACGCCGGCAGCGATCTCGTCGACGGATTCGACGACGCCGATGAAGCTGGACGGCGGGATCACCCGTAGGGCTTCCATGTCCTCGCGGAAGAGCTGGATCTGGGAGGAGGCGAGTTCGCGCCAGTCGACTCCAGTGGCGTCGGCCCTCTCCAGCAGCGGGTCGTCGACATCAGTGGTGTTCTGTCCGTAGACGACCTCGAGTCCGGCGTCACGCCAGATCCGGTTGAGCAGGTCGAAGGCCACATATGTGGCGGCGTGCCCGAGGTGCGTCGCATCGTACGGGGTGATGCCGCAGACGTAGAGTCGAGCGGTCTGCTCGGATCCGCGCAGTCGGCGCGGGCTGCGGGTGCTCGTGTCGAAGACCGTGGGCACCTTGCCGGTGCTGGTCAGACGGGGCAGTTGAGGTTCGGGCCATGACTTCACGGCACCCAGCCTAACCGAGAGGCAGGCGATCGGCACTTCCGAAACGACGTGATGCCGGTTTCAGATCGGCGGCCAGGGAATGACGGTGCGATCGGCGGGTGCTTCGGGGAAGAATTCTGCGGCGAGAAGCCGGTTCGCCCGGTATTTCAGGGCCTGCAGCTCAGCGGCTGACAGGCAGTCGCTCAATTGGGCCCGCAGCGGTTCCTCCATGGCGGCTACTTCCTGCAGAGCATCGATCTCTTCAGCACAGAACGAGGTGCGAGAGAAACCCCACAGTACGGTGCGCAGCTTCTCCTCGTGGTGGAAGGTCAGTCCGTTGTCGATGCCGAAGATGCCGATATCAGCGGAGGCAGTGCTCGGCAGAACGCTGCCCGTGATGACATGGCCGGCTTTGCGGTCGGCGTTGTTGGCCAAGAGGTCGAAGAAGGCGATTGTCCGCAGGCTCTCGTCGACGGAGTGGGAGAGCACGAGATCGCGGCCATCCTCGGTGCGCAGGGCGAAGATCGGGGTGTGATCGACGGGGATCGCGTTGACCGTCGACAGGGTCACCGCTTCGTCATCGTCGGAGGCTTCGACGTAGGCCTGCAGAGATCCGCGACCGGCGGGCAGATCGTCGCGCAGCACCGTCGGCGGGACCACTCCGAGGTCGAGAGCGTGGGAGAGCCGGAAGGCTGCGACCTCACGCAGGGCCAGCGTCTCCAGTGGGAAGTCCGTCAGGGGCCGTTCGCCGGAGATCGGTTTGTACACGGCCTTGATCGCCCGGCCCTCGTGTTCGAGGACGAGCAGGCGGGTGTCGTTGCTGGCGCGCGGGATCGCTCCCATCTCCGTCCAGTCCCCCGCTTCCAAAGCGTCGAGGAGTATCCCTTGGTCCATCACTGATCAGGCGCGCGGGATCCCGTTGGCGCGCGGGCACAGATGGCCGTCGGGTTCGAGCGGGAGGGAGCAGAACGGGCAGTCTCCGCGTCCGGCGCTGACGACCTGCTCTCCGCGGCGGGCGAATTCTCGGGCAGCGGCCGCATCGAGGACGATGCGCAGCACTTCGCGTTCGACCTCGTCGTCATCGGGATCGGCGGAGGTTCCGGCCTGGGCGTCCGCCTCGGTGAGTTCGAAGCATTCGATGACGAGTTCGTGTTTGACGGTGTCCCAGCCCAGGCTCATCGTGCCGACGCGGAATTCCGGTTCGATGGGAACGTTGAGCCCGGCATTGTCGATGAGATCATCGAGAGCAGTCTGCGGAACCCGAGCGGCCGGGTCCTTGATCATCACCATGTCGAGCAGTTCGGTGATCCGATCGGAGAGGATCTCGACCTGCTCCTTCTCGACGACCACGGTGGTCAGCGCATTGCCGGACTTCGCTTGGAGGAGGAACGTCCTCTCGCCGGGAAGTCCGATTGTGCCGACGACGAAACGATCGGGTGTGGGGTGGTCGTACAGAGCTGCCATGTCTTCAGCCTAGTTCAAACACTTACATGTCGGTCCTGCCTGGGATACATTTGAGTCATGAGCACTGATCCTCGTGAGGCCCTGGACGCATTCCTCGAAGCAGTGAGAGAGCACTACGCTGCATCCGCACACCGCAACGGTGACCAAGACCCCCGAGTCGAAGCCGCTTATATGGCTTTGGCCGATGCCTTCGAAATCTACGAAGACGCGATCTACACCGCGTTCGACGAAGTCACCCCGTTCGAACTCTTCGATGATGTCGAGGACGCCAAGGACGATGACGAGTTCCTCCTCGACGATGATGACGAGGACGACTGAGAGCTTCGTCCAGAAACGGAGCCGACTCGTCCCCTCTCCGAGGCTCTAGGCCGACGGACTCCATGAGATCTGGTCGAGCACCTCGGCGATCTCGTCAGCCAATTCGACCTCGCTGCCGGTGACCTCGGCCAGCTGTGCCGGGGTGCGGGGCGAGACCAGGGTGCTCGCGATTCCGTGCTGCCGGTTGAAGGCCAGGGCGATGTCCAAGGTCGACACTCCCAGAGCGGTCGCTGCCCGACGCACGCCGGCGAGCACGCGGTTCGACCGTTCGTCGAGGTAGGCGCCGGCGTATTCGCTCAGCTCCCCCGCCAGGCGCGAATCCTGCGGAGTCGCATTCCGGTACTTGTCGGTGAGCACTCCGCGGCCCAATCCGGCTCCGGCGATGAGTGCGACTCCCGCATAGTCGGCGGCCGGGACGAGTTCTGCCTCTGCCTCGCGATTGAGCAGAGAGTATTCGGCGACGGCACAGGCCACCGGGATTCCGGCTCCGCGCATCTCCGCCAGCTGCCAACCGGTGTGATGGGACACACCGACGTAGCGGATCTTTCCCAGAGTGAGCAGCGTCTCAATCGCCGAGGCGGTTTCGGCACGGTCGACCTCCGCGTCGAAGACGTCGAGGACGAGAACGTCGAGGTGATCGCGACCCACCGTGCGCAGCAGCGAGTCGACCTGACTGAGGATTCTGGAGCGCCCGAGTCCAACTTCGATGTGGTCGGGTTCACTCATGGACACGCCCACTCGGGCCAGCAGCAGAATCTCTTCGGGAAGTCTCAGCTGCCCGAGCACCTCGGCGGAGATCGTGGCCGAGCTGGGGAGCTCGATGAGGTTGCCACCTGCGTCTTTATACTCGTCGACGAGGCGCTGGGCGACCTGGTCATCGACCCGGTGCCCCCACTCGAAGGTCCCGAGACCCACATCGCTGACTTCCAGACCGGTGGTGCCGAGGCGTTGGTGCTTCATGCTTCTTGAGGTTACCCGATGCTGCGACTACCGTGGTTTCGTTCCCACCTCATATTCTCAAGGAGTCGTATGTACGACTGGCTGGTCGCTGCCGTGCTCGGAATCGTGCAGGCACTCACCGAGTTCCTCCCGATCTCCTCGTCGGCGCATGTGCGCATCGTCGGCGAACTCATGCTTCCCGGTTCCGATCCGGGCGCGTTCTTCACCGCCATCATCCAGATCGGCACCGAGGCGGCCGTCGTCGTCTACTTCTGGCGCGATATCGTCACGATCATCTCGAAATGGTGCAAAGCACTCGTCGGCAAGCATGATCGCAAGGACCCCGAGGTCCGCCTGGGCTGGCTCATCATCGTCGGTTCGATCCCCATCGTCATCATCGGCTTGCTCTTCCAGGACTACATCGAGGGCGCTCTGCGCAGCCTCTGGATCACGGCGACGATGCTCATCGTCTTCGGCCTCATCATCGGCATCGCCGACTGGGCAGGAAAGCGCGAACGCACCCTCGAGGACATGACCTGGGGTCAGGGCATTCTGTACGGCTTCGCTCAGGCGCTCGCTGTCATTCCCGGCGTGTCACGTTCCGGCGGCACGATCATGGCCGGTCGGTTCATGGGCTTCGATCGTCCGTCCGCGGCCCGTTACTCGTTCCTGCTCGCCATTCCCGCCGTCGTCGGTTCTGGCCTGTACGGCGTGGCGCAGACACTCGGTCGCAGCGAGGACATGGTGCTCGGCTGGGGACCGACGATACTGGCCACGATCATCGCCTTCGGTCTCGGCCTCGTCGTCATCCACTGGTTCCTCAAGTACGTGGAGACGAAGTCCTTCGCCGTCTTCGTCTGGTACCGCGTGGCACTGGGCATCGTCCTCTACGTCCTGCTCGGCACGGGAGTCCTCGCGGCCGTCTGAGCCGAAAGCCCGTCCCACACGAGCACGAACTGATCCCGGCATTCACTCATGAGTGCCGGGATCAGCGCATTCCGCCGCCGCCCACGGCGGCCGACTGTGCGAGTCCGGCGGCTGTTACGGACATCGCCGCGAGCACAGGTCGGTCCCCGGAGTAGTCGATGACCGTGAATGATCCGGGAGCGACGCTCAGACGTTGGAAGTCGTCGAGGGGCATTCCCAGTGCATCGGCGATGATCGCCTTGATGATGTCTCCGTGAGAGACGATCATCGCCCACCGAGGCGGCGCCGGCTTCTCAGCGTCGGTTCCGCTCCCCGAGGCGGCTCTGTCCTCCGCGTCGACACGTTCCTCCTCGCGCAGCTGAGCCACGAGATCACGGATACGGGCTGTCGAACGATCGGCCGCCTCGGTGATAGATTCCCCTCCGGGGAACTTGGCCTGCGAGGCCGTTTTCACCACGGTCGCCCACAGCGGCTCCTGCCCCAGTTCCTTCAGCGATCGTCCCGTCCAGTCACCGTAATCGAGTTCGATGACGGCCTCGTCGACGTCGAAATGCTCGAACTCGGCTGTCTCCGCGGCGATCGCTGCGGTCTCTTCGCAGCGTTGCAGCGGCGAATGGAGCAGGTGGGTGAAGTGCCGGTGCGGCAGCAGTTCGAGGTTGGCCCGCAGGGCCCGGGCTCCCTCATCGGTGAGAGACACGCCGGGGGCGCGTCCGGCCAGGATTCCGGAGACGTTGGCGC
>DGYMI06202__coassemble_1374_pt1 | contig 14667 bp, 9 predicted proteins | sample DGYMI06202__metabat2_low_PE_015 | metagenome-assembled genome bin DGYMI06202 | reverse complement strand
ACCTGTGCGCCGCGTCCGAATGGCCGCGGCGCACAGTGTTCCTTGATAGTGGCTGTCCCCCTCACCTCGAAGAGGAGGTTGAGACTCAGGCGGGTTCTTCGACCGGGACAGCGTCGGCGGTGTCCGGATCGTTGAGGGTGCCTGCCTTGCGGTCGGCGAGGTACTTCTTCATCTCCTTCTTGACGACCGGCATGAGCATGTAGAGGCCGAGGATGTTGATGAAGGCACACATGAACAGGGCCGCATCGGCGAATTCGACGACCTTCGAGAAGGTGGCGACACAGCCGATGACGACGAAGACGCAGACCAGGGTGCGGAATACGGTGACGCTTGCCTTCGCCCGGCCGAATAGGAAGCCCCAGGCCTGTTCTCCGTAGTAAGCCCAGGTGATGAGGGTGGAGAACGCGAAGAGCGCGACCGCGATGGCCAGAAGCACCGGGTACCAGCTGGCGACCGTGGAGAAGGCGTCCGAAGCCAGAGCCACTCCCCCGATCTCACCGGCGCCCAGGTCCTCCCGGTACGACTCCTGATTGGCGACGATGATCGTCAGCGCCGTCATGGTGCAGACGATGACCGTGTCGATGAAGGGTTCGAGGAGAGCGACGAAACCTTCGGAGATCGGACGACGGGTCTTGACCGCCGAGTGGGCGATCGGAGCGGAGCCGATGCCTGCCTCGTTGGAGAACGCCGAGCGCTGGAAGCCGATGATCATGACGCCGACGATGCCGCCGGCCACACCCTGCGGGTTGAACGCACCGGCGAAGATCTCACCGATGGCGGCCGGGATGTTCGAGAAGTTGAGTCCGAGGACGAGGAGACAGGACACGACGTAGAAGATGGCCATTCCGGGAACGAGCTTGTCGGTGACCTTCGCGATCGAGCGGATTCCCCCGAGGATCACCAGGGCGACGAGGGCGGCGAAGATGAGTCCGAAGATGAGTGAGGCGAAGGGGCCGGCGAGGAGTCCGTCTTCTCCGCCGGTGGCTGTGCGCACCTGAGCGAAGGTCTGGTTCGCCTGGAACATACCGCCGCCGACGACGCCGAAGATGAGGATGGCGATCGCGAATAGCCCGGTGAGAACAGATGCCACCGGCTTGCCGAAACGGCGGAAGGCCACGGGCAGGTATTTGAACGGCCCGCCATGGACGACACCGTTCTCGTCGATCTCACGGTATTTCACACCGAGCGTGCATTCGACGAACTTCGTGCACATGCCGAGCAGTCCGGCGACGATCATCCAGAAGGTGGCGCCGGGACCGCCGAGTGCGATAGCCACGCCGACACCCGCAATATTGCCCAGCCCCACGGTTCCCGACAGGGCGGACGCCAGGGCCTGGAAGTGGGTGACTTCGCCCGGGTCGGACTTCGAGGAGAACTTGCCGCGGATGATCTCGAGCGACAGCTTCACTCCGCGGGCCTGTATGACTCCGAAGTAGACGGTGAAGGCCAGTGCCGCGAAGATCAGCCACAGGACGACGAACGGAAACGAGAGCTCGCCGATGGTGATCGGGAAGAAGATGATGCTGCCGAACCACGTCGCGATCGGATCGAACCAGGAATTGATGGCATCGTCGACCGGAGAGACCGGCGCGGCTGTGATGTGAAGACTATTCATAGTGTGACAACCTACTGAGACTTGAGTCACATTCAAGCGTTCCACGTTATGGGACCTTTTCAGTTATCGAACCGTTATCAAACAGGACGTTCGAGGGGGATTTGAGATCGGCGTCTCATTACCTGACCTAGACTGGGGGCATGACTCAGAACCCTCAGCAGCCAGGTCAGCAGCCGAATCGCTCATCGAATCCGAACCTTGATCGCGGCCCGGTCCCCAGCGGTGATCCGAGCACTCATATCCAGACCGGCCACAGTCAGCCCGCGTCCTATCCCGGCGCCGAGGCGGTGACGAATCCCAATGGTCACTATGGTTCGCAGGGCGCACAGTCCGGGGCGATCGGCGGTTCGGGATCGACGACCCAGTATGGTCCGCCTGCCGGTGCTCAGGCGAACACCGGTGCCCCGCCGCACCACGGTGAGGGCACCCCTCTGCCCCCGGCACCACAGAGTCGTCGTACCACCAGGCAGAGTTCCGGTTCGGGTCCGAGGCCGAACACCGGTTCGGGGCCCGCCCCGTCGCAGGCACCCGACAACGGCCCCCGACGCACCGCTGCACAGTCGCAGCACTCCTCCCCAGGCTCCCCCGGCCGGGCTCGACCAAACTCGGGCCCTACGCGCATCGTCTCCCCCGATGGAGAGCAGGTCCGCGAGAAGCCGGCAGGCGGGGTCTCAGGGTACTTCGCGATCGTCGGTGCCATCGTCCTGCTGCTTCTCGCTGTACTCCTGGGCATCGTCGGCTTCGTGATGACCTTCGCTCAGGTCGTCGTCGGTGTCGTCCTCTTCATCGTCGCCGTACTGAGCTTCATCGCCTCGATGTTCCTGTTCAAGGGCTGCACCTCGGTGGCACCGGGGCATGCCGTCGTCCTGCAGCTCTACGGCAAGTACGTCGGGACTGTCAGGCAGTCGGGTCTGCGCTTCGTCAATCCCTTCTATACGAAGGATCAGATCTCGACGCGCATCCGCAACCATGAGACCTCGACGCTGAAGGTCAACGACCTCGACGGCAATCCGATCGAGATCGGCGCCGTGGTCGTCTGGCAGGTCAGGGACACTGCACAGGCGATGTTCGAGGTCGATGACTTCGAAGAGTTCGTCGCAATCCAGGCGGAGACCGCTGTTCGGCACATCGCGAACTCCTACGCCTACGATTCCTCGGATCCGCGCCGCATGTCGCTGCGTGACAACGCCGACGAGATCACCTCGCGACTCTCCGATGAGGTCGCCGCCCGGGTCATGGCCGCCGGCGTCACGGTCATCGAATCGCGCATCACCCAATTGGCCTATGCTCCGGAGATCGCCCGTGCCATGCTCCAACGCCAGCAGGCCACGGCCGTCGTCGCTGCTCGTCAGCTCATCGTCGAAGGAGCTGTCGGAATGGTGGAGACGGCGATCGAGGAGATCGAAGGTCGACGGATCGTCACACTCGGGCAGACCGAACGCAGCGATCTCGTGTCGAACCTGATGATCGTGCTCTGCGGCGATCAGGCGGCGCAGCCCACCATCAGCACCACGCGCAATCAGCAGTCGGCAGGCTGACTATCCGGTAAGAGGATCGCCTGACGCGACAGCGCCCCGTCGACGTTATCCGTCGGCGGGGCGCTGTCGTGTCTCAACGAAGGTGTGGTGCTCAGTCCTCGCCGATGATGACGAACGAAGTCGGCAGCTGTTCCTGCTTGGGTGCAGGAGCCTTCTTCGCCGGTTCGCTCTTCTTCGCCGGGGCGCGCTTGACGGGTGCGGCAGCGGCGACCTTCGTCTCGCTGTCCGCGCCGATCATCAATGGCAGGTCCTTCGGCTCGTCGGCAGCCGGCTTCTCTTCCGCTGCAGGCTTCTGCTCGGCTGCGGGCTTCTGTTCGGCCGCAGGCTTCTCTTCCGCAGCCGACGACTGCTCGTCCCGGCTCGACTTCTCGTCTGACGTCTCCGTCTGCGATTCGTCGTTGCGGTTCGAACGAGAACGGCGCCGACCGTTGCGTGAACGCGATCGGGGCTTTCCGCCTTCGTCGTTGTTCGCAGAGTCCGCACTATCAGTCTGAGCGTCGGACTTCGACTCGGTCGGTTCCGCGTCGTCCTTCTTCAGAGTGGCCTTCGCGATCGCGGCGACGGCCGACCGTGACGCGTCCGAGGACACGTTCTCCTCTGTCGTCTCGGACTCGTTGTGCTTGGACTTCGAGCCGGAGTCACCCCGACGCTTGCGGTCACGGCGGTTGTCGTGGTTCGACGACCGGTTGCCGCGGTGGGCCTTCGAGCCGTCTTCTTCCGAGCCGGGCAGCAGCAGTCCCCGGCCGGTGAGGTCCTCACCAGCGCTGACGAGGGATTCGGCGAGTCCGGTGCCGATGCGCTTGCGCGTCATCTGCACGAGTCCCAGTGAAGTCACCTCGGCGACCTGATGCTTCGTCCGGTCACGGCCCAGACATTCGACGAGGCGGCGCACCACGAGATCGCGGTTGGATTCGAGCACCATGTCGATGAAGTCGACGACGATGATTCCGCCGATGTCACGCAGACGGATCTGGCGGATGACCTCCTCGGCGGCTTCGAGGTTGTTGCGGGTCACCGTCTCCTCGAGATTGCCTCCGGAGCCGGTGAACTTGCCGGTGTTGACGTCGACGACCGTCATCGCTTCGGTGCGGTCGATGACGAGCGAACCGCCCGAGGGCAGATTCACCGTACGCTGGAGCGCCTTCTGAATCTGCTCTTCGATCCGGTAGTGATCGAAGATGTCCTCGTCCTCGTTGTAGCTGTGCACACGGTCGAGCAGGTCCGGGGCAACGGATTCGACATACTCGTGGATCGTGTTCCATGCACCGTCGCCGTCGATGACGAGCGAGTTGAAGTCCTCGTTGAAGACATCGCGGATGATGCGCACGATCATGTCCGGCTCGCTGTAGAGAAGCTGCGGAGCCAGCACCTTCGTCGACTTGGACTTCTTCTCGATCGTCTCCCACCGCTTGGCAAGACGTTCGACGTCACGCGAGAGGTCGGTGTCGGTGGCACCCTCGGCGGCGGTGCGCACGATGACACCGTTCGAGTCGCCGACAAGCTGCTTGAGCAGCTTCTTCAGGCGTGCTCGTTCATTGTCGGGCAGCTTCCGCGAGATACCGGTCATCGAGTTGCCGGGCACGTAGACGAGGAATCGTCCGGGCAGAGAGATCTGACTGGTCAGGCGGGCGCCCTTGTGCCCGATCGGGTCCTTCGTCACCTGCACGAGAACGGCATCCCCGGGGCTCAGCGCGGTTTCGATGCGGCGCGCCTTGCCGTCCATGCCGAGTGCATCCCAGTTGACTTCACCGGCGTAGAGCACGGCATTGCGGCCCTTGCCGATGTCGATGAATGCCGCTTCCATGCTCGGCAGCACGTTCTGGACCTTGCCCAGGTAGACGTTGCCGATGAGCGAGGACTGCTGACGGTTCTCCTTGAGGTAGTGCTCGACCGCGATTCCGTCTTCGACGACGACGAGCTGTGTCTGGTCGCCGCTCTCACGCACCAGCATGGTGCGCTCGACGGACTCCCGCCGGGCGAGGAACTCGGCCTCGGTGATGATGGGGCGACGACGTCCGGCTTCGCGGCCTTCCTTGCGACGCTGGCGCTTGGCTTCGAGGCGAGTCGAACCCTTGAGCGAGGTGACCTCGTCACGGTCGGTGCTGCGGGTGCGGGACCGGCGACGGCGGCGACGGCGTGAGCCGCTGTCGGAGTCGTCGTCACCATCGTCCGAATCGTCGGAGTCCTTGTGGTCGGAGTCCTTGTGGTCCGACTTCGAGTGTGAGTCCTCATTGTCCGAATCGGAGTTCTGCTTCGAACCGCGATTGTTCGATCGCGATCCCCGCTTCGAGGACTTCGAGTCGTTGCTGTCGGCAGAGTCCGAGGAGTCGTCCTCGGAGTCCTTCGCATCGTCAGCGGAGTCCGAGGAATCGTCGTGGGAGTCGTCGCGATTGCGCGAGCGACGGCCGCGGCCGCCCCGCCGGCGACGCGGACCGTTCGAGTTCTCGTCCTCGTCACTGTCGTTGTGGCGGTTCTCCTGCGAGGACGAGGTGTCGTCATCGGTGTCGTCGGAATCGTCCCAGTCGTCGGACTCGTCCTCGACCTTGACGACCTCGGCGAGTTCGGCCTTCGGCACCTGGAAGATCAGGCCGCCGTCGTAGGGCACTGCAGGGGCCGCGCGGGGTTCGGGTGCGGAAGCGGCAGGAGCGGGCGCGGCAAAGGGGTTGCGCGGGTCGAAGCTCGGCGCAGCCTGCGCAGCCGTCGACTCGTCATCGGAGTCGTCGGAATCAGCGTCGTCGCCGGCATCGGAATCATCGTCATCGCCGTCGTCATCCGAGTCTCCGCGGACGAACTCTTCGAAGACGAGTCCCCGATTGGCCACGGCGTCGCGTGCTGATTTCGGGCCGCCTCGGCGAGGGGCGGGTTCGTCCTCTTCGTCGTCATTGTCATCGGCGTCGCCGATGCGCAGAGATTCGGCCGCCTCGGCGATGTCGTCAAGCCGTGCGCGCACGCTGTCGTCGACATCCTCGTGTTCGGCATTCGTGGCGTTGGCCGACTGCTGCAGATTCGCGAGGTCCGCGAGAATGCCTTCGGTCGGATCTGTCGACTCTGTACCGTCGGTATCGTTCATCAGTTCTCCCAGTCCGAAGACGCCGTCCACACCGTACGGATCTTCGGATCCTTGCATGGTCCGCAATGGACCGAAACCTGTGGATGGCACGTCCGGCTCGCGCTCAGCGCGTAGGCCTTCCGTGTTGCCTCATCTTGTTGTCGACCTGCGAGGTCATACCCTCGACTCGGTGGAGGCACTTCTCCTGCTCGGTGTGAGAACAGGTATCCGTCCGACCATTATGTCACAGAAGTGCCTTGCACTGAGGTTTCCCAGGGTGCGGGGTTTGCCGCACGGGACGCAGGCAGGCATTCTTGAGGAGTGAACACCACACTGACTCACTCCGATGACCTCGAGACCGCTGATACCACTTCGTCGTGGGTGCTCAGATCGGCCCCGTTCGGCATCTTCCTCATCATCGCCTCCGTCATCGGCTTCCTCGCCTCTTTCTCGCTGTCGGCGGAGAAATACGAGAAGCTCGCGAACCCGGACGTCGTGCTCTCCTGCGACCTCAACCCGTTCTTCTCCTGCGGTTCGGTCATGGAGCATGCCGAAGCCGAGCTTCTGGGCTTCCCCAATCAGCTCTTGGGTATTGCCGCCTTCGTCTTCCCGCTGCTTCTCGGTGTGCTCATCCTGTCCGGCACTCGACTGCCCCGATGGGTGATGCTGGGGCTGAATATCGGGTTGGCCTGCGGTGTGGCGCTGGTGATGTTCCTGTTCTACGTTTCGATCTACAAGATCGGCGTCGGCTGCCCGTGGTGCATCATCGTATGGACCGTGACGATTCCGATGTTCATGAGCGTCACCGCCCGCAACCTCCTCACCGGAGCGTTCGGCCAGCGAGCCGCCGACAATGCCGTGCTGCGGGTCCTGGCCAAGGAGAACATCGTCCTGTCGGTGCTGTGGCTGCTCATCATCCTCGCCTGCATCGTCGTGCAGTTCTGGGCGTTCTTCTCCAACCTGTTCTGATCTTCTCATCTGACCTGCTGAATGCAGTGAGGGCGCCCCACCGTTTGGTGGGGCGCCCTCACCGATTCGATCGGCACGACTCAGTCGTCGGCCGTGCTCGGTCTCCGGTCGGCGATCAGCCTTCGGCCGGGTACCAGATTCCGATCTCGCGTTCGGCGGATTCGGTGGAGTCGGATCCGTGGACGAGGTTCTTCTGCACCTTCTCACCCCAGTCGCGGCCGAGGTCGCCGCGGATCGTGCCCGGAGCAGCTGCTGTCGGGTCGGTGGCGCCGGCCAGGGACCGGAAGCCGGGGATGACGCCCTGTCCGGAGGCGATGATCGAGACGATCGGTCCTTCGGACATGAAGTCGACGAGCGGCTGGTAGAAGGGCTTGCCTTCGTGCTCGGCGTAGTGGGCTGCCAGTTCGGCGGCGGTGGCCGAACGGAGATCCAGGGCGTCGATCGCATAGCCCTTGGCTTCGATTCGGGCCACGATCTGTCCGACGAGTCCGCGAGCGACTCCGTCGGGCTTGATGAGAATGAGCGTACGTTCCATTCCGGTCCTTCCAATTTCGTGTGGACGTCGGTCCACAGTCTACCCGGGCGCCGAGGCGGTCCCGTACCGACGTTGAAGACGTTCAGTCGCGCGCGGCGACCTCACGATCGATGCGGGCCGACCAGTACACGGCCACGGCCCACAGGGCGATGAAGAGCGCTGCGACGAAGAACATCGAGGTGAGCACGAAGCCCGAGGCCAGCAGCAGCACCTGGACGACCCAACCGAGGATCACGCCGGGACGCCTCTCCCCGATCCGGCGGGGCAGCAGAATGACTGCGACGATCGCGAGCACGGCGATGACCGAAGCTCCGATGAGCAGCTGCGCCAGAGTCAGAGTCTGGGCCGATTTCACCGACAGGCCGAAGGTCGTGAGCACGGCGAAGTAGACGACGACGAGTTCGCAGATGAGGATCGAGCCGCACAGGACGGGGTACTTCGATTTCATCGCTCCTCCCCTCGTCCGAGCAGCAGGCGGGCCTCGGCCACGGTGTAGATGGAACCGGTGACGACGATCCCCGGGCTCTTCGCATCGACGCTGTTGGCCAGGTCGATGGCCTTCATCAGGGCGGCGTTGAGGTCGGAGGCGACAATGACGGAATCTTCGTCGACCCACTCCCGGGCCACCTCGGCGAGGTCGTCGACCGGCAGCGCACGGGAGTTCAGGTTCTCGCTGACGACGAACACGTCGGCACTGCGGTGGAGCTCTTCGATGACGCCGTCGCTGTCCTTGTCGGCCAGCATCGCCAGCACCATGACGACGTAGTCGAAGTCGAACGCCTCGGTGAGGGTCTCGGCGAGCACATGCGCGGCATCCGGGTTGTGGGCGCCGTCGACGACGACGCTGGGCCCGGTGCGCACGAGTTCGGCGCGACCCGGTGAGGTCACACGCGCCAGCCCCTCGGCCACGGTCTCTTGGTCGAGCGGTTTGTCTTCGGCACCGAGGAAGGCCTCGGCTGCGACGATCGCGACCGTCGCATTGTGTGCCTGGTGGACTCCGTGCAGAGGCAGGAACAGGTCGGAGTAGACGTCTCGCCGACCTTGAACGGTGATGAGCTGGCCGTCGACGGCCCGCTGCCGATCGAGGAGGCGGAAGTCGCGTTCCTCGGTGGCCAGCGGAACCTCACGGCGGGCGGCTTCTTCGTCGAGGACAGCCTGGGCGGCTTCGTCCTGGACGGCAGTCACGGCGACAGGTTTCGGGGCCGGGCTGTCCTCGACGCTGCGGTCGAGGATTCCGGCCTTCGTCGCAGCGATCTCCTCGATGGTGTCACCGAGGAACGCCTGATGGTCGAGGCCGATCTTCGTGAACACGCACACCTGAGCGTCGGCGACGTTCGTCGAATCCCACGCTCCGCCCATGCCGACCTCAGTGACGACGACATCGACGGGGGCATCGGCGAACACGGCGAAGGCCAGGACGGTCAGTGCTTCGAAGTAGGTCAGCTTCGCGCGGCCTTCGGCCTCGAGCTGTCCATCGACGATCTCGAGGTACGGGGCGATCTCGTCATAGATGCGCACGAAGGTCCGTGCGGACACGGGAGACCCGTCCACCGAGATCCGTTCGGTCACCGAGTGCAGGTGGGGACTGGTGAACCGGCCGACGCGGAGGTCGTGAGCCGTGATGAGCGAATCGATCATCCGCGCCGTCGATGTCTTCCCGTTCGTGCCTGTGATCGTGATCGTCGGGGCAGCCGTGTGGATGTCACCGAGGACCTCACACGCCCACCGGGTCGCGTCGAGGCGCAGTTCGATCTGCGTCTCCCCCGCCCGCGCCAGCAGCAAGGCATAGACGCGGGCGAGTTCGGCTCGCGTCGCCTCATCGACGACGGGTTCCGGCAGCGGCTCCGGTTCCGCTTCATCCGCGGTCTGCGGATCTTCGACAGCGGCCAGCAGCTCCTCAGCCTCGGACACCGGATCCTCGGCTGGCGTGTTGTCGTCGCTCATGCCCGCTTCACCGCCAGACGGGTGCCGCCGGGCAGCTCCTCCGGGGTGAAGGCCTCGGCGTCGGCATCAACCGGTCCGAAGGTCAGGGCGGTCGTCAGGGTCTCACCGGCGATGAGGTCGGCGTGAGGCTCGAGCGCGGCGGTCACCTCGGTGTCGGCTTCGATGGTCACGGCGATCCGATCGGAGATGTCGAGGTCGAGCTGCTTGCGGATGCCCTGGATGGCACGCACGGCGTCTCGGGCCATGCCTTCGGCCTCGAGCTCCGGTGTGACCCGGGTATCGAGGGCGAGGAAGCCGGAGTCGAGTGCGGCGAGCTCCATGCCGTCCGTGCCGGATTCGGCGACGGACTCGAGGGTAAATTCGCCTTCGACGAGTTCGATTCCACCGCTGACGACGGTGCCGTCGGTGACGGACCAGTCGCCGGACTTCGAGGCCTTGATGACCTGCTGGACCTGCTTACCCAGACGCGGACCGGCGGCGCGGGCGTTGACCACGAGATTCTGGGACAGGGAGAATCCGGCGGCTTCCGCCTCGGCGACGTCGAGCACCTCGACGGTACGGACGTTGAGCTCATCGGCGATGATCTCGGTGAAGTCGGAGCTCAGGTCCGTGTCGGTGGCGACGGTCAGCTGCGACAGCGGCAGGCGCACGCGCAGCTGATTGGCCTTGCGCACCGAGGACGCCGTCGAGCAGATATCGCGGGTGAGGTCCATGGCCGCGACGAGGTCGGCGTCCGCGGGGAACGCGTCAGCATCCGGGTAGTCGGCCAAGTGCACCGAGCGTTCCCCGGTCAGACCGCGGTAGATCTCTTCGACCGTGAACGGCAACAGAGGCGCTGCGATTCGGCAGAATGCTTCCAGGCAGGTGAAGAACACGTCGAATGATTCGTGCGTGTCGGCGCCGCCGTCCCAGAACCGACGGCGCGAGCGGCGCACGTACCAGTTCGTGAGCATATCGAGGTAGCTGCGGACGAGTTCGCAGGCCGCCCAGATGTCCAGGCCTTCCATCGCCTCGCCGAATTCGGTGATGAGGTCATGGGTCTTGGCAAGCAGGTACCGGTCGAGGACCTGAGACGAGTCATACCGTGTCTGGGCCTGGTACCCGGACTTCTCACCCGCCGGACCATCGGCCGCGTTGGAGTAGGTGGCGAAGAACTGCCAGGTGTTCCACAGCGGGAGCACGACCTGGCGGACACCGTCGCGGATGCCCTGTTCGGTGACGACGAGGTTTCCGCCGCGCAGGATCGACGAGGCCATGAGGAACCAGCGCATGGCGTCCGAGCCGTCGCGGTTGAAGACCTCATTGACATCGGGGTAGTTGCGCAGAGACTTCGACATCTTCTGTCCGTCGGAGCCGAGCACGATGCCGTGGGAGATGCAGTTCGTGAATGCGGGACGGTCGAAGATCGCAGTGGCCAGCACATGCAGCAGGTAGAACCAGCCGCGGGTCTGTCCCACGTATTCGACGATGAAGTCGGCTGGGAAGTGGTTGTCGAACCATTCGGAGTTCTCGAACGGGTAGTGCACCTGGGCGTAGCTCATCGATCCGGAGTCGAACCACACGTCGAAGATCTCCGGAATGCGCTGCATCACCGACTGTCCGGTGGGGTCGTCCGGGTTCGGGCGGGTCAGGTCGTCGACCCACGGACGGTGGAGGTCGACTTCGCCGGAGTCGTTGCGCGGCAGTCGGCCGAAGTCGGCTTCGATCTCGGCCAGCGATCCGTACACGTCGGTGCGCGGATAGGCCGGATCGGATGAGATCCAGACGGGGATCGGCGAACCCCAGAAGCGGTTGCGCGAGATCGACCAGTCACGGGCGTTCTCCAGCCATTTGCCGAACTGTCCGTGCTTGACGTTGTCGGGCACCCAGTTGATCTGCTCGTTGAGTTCGACCATGCGGTCCTTGAACTCGGTGACGCGGACGAACCAAGAGGACACTGCACGGTAGATCAGCGGGTTCCGGCAGCGCCAGCAGTGCGGGTAGGAGTGTTCGTAGGATTCGTGGCGGACGAGCAGCGCGCTACGCGATTCCATCGGACCCGTGTGGTTGCGCAGGTCCTTGATGATCGCCTTATTCGCATCGAAGACCTGCTCGCCTGCGTAGTCGGGGACGGTCGAGTCGAAGCGACCGGCATCGTCAACGGGGCGAGCGGCGGTGATTCCGTAGGAGTCCGTGAGCTCCTTGTCTTCTTCACCGAAGGCCGGCGACTGGTGGACGATTCCCGTGCCGTCTTCGACGGTGACGAAGTCCGCGGCGAGGATCGTGTGCATCTTCTCGCCGAATTCCTCCTGCCGTCCCTCGAAGTAGGGGAATGGAGGTTCATAAGCGGCACCGACGAGCTCGCTGCCGGGGAAGGTGCGCAGAACCTGCGGATCCTCACCGAGTTCACGTGCATAGGCGCCGAGGCGCGCCTCGGCGAGGATGAGAGTCTTGCCCTGGAGCTCTTCGGCCCCGTCCTCACCGGGCACCACGGCGACCAGCGGGATCTCCGGGTTGACGGCCACGGCCTGGTTCGACGGAACCGTCCACGGCGTCGTCGTCCAGATGAGGACCCATTCGTCGGAATCCTTGAGCTTGTAGCCGATGGTCACTGCCGGATCCTGACGCATCTTGTACACGTCGTCGTCCATGCGCAGCTCATGGTTCGACAGCGGCGTCTCGTCCTTCCAGCAGTAAGGGAGCACGCGGTAGCCCTCGTAGACGAGGCCTTTGTCCCAGAGCTGCTTGAACGCCCAGATGACGCTTTCCATATATTCGACGTTGAGCGTCTTGTAGTCGTTGTCGAAGTCGACCCAACGACCCTGGCGAGTCACGTACTCTTCCCATTCCTGGGTGTAGCGCAGAACCGAGGAGCGGCAGGCGTCGTTGAAGGCGGCCAGACCCATGCGGCCGATCTCGGACTTGTCGGTGATGCCCAGCTGACGCTCGGCTTCGAGCTCGGCCGGCAGACCGTGGGTGTCCCAGCCGAACCGGCGGTCGACCTTCTTGCCCCGCATCGTCTGGAAGCGCGGAACGACGTCCTTGACGTAGCCGGTGAGCAGGTGACCGTAGTGGGGCAGGCCGTTGGCGAAGGGCGGACCGTCGTAGAAGACGAATTCGTTCTCGCCGTTCTCGCCGGCGTCGCGCTGAGCGATCGACGCCTTGAAGGTGTCGTCTTCCTGCCAGTAGCGCAGCACAGCGTCTTCGATGGCAGGGAAGTTCGGGGAACTGGAGAGTCCGAACGTCGAGGTCGAAACCTTGGGATAGAGAGGCTGAGTCATGAGCGTCCTTCTGGGTCACTGCGGTCACTGTCACGAGGACGACAGTCTGCCGCGGTACCACCTCGCTTATCCGTAGTCCCACCGGTTGGGGTCGAACAGCGGATCGCTCATTGACTAAGACGATGACGGATCCACCCGTCCGGTTCTACTGAGAACGCAACGTCGGAAACGTTGGTTCCGTTCTTCCGGATGCTCCCCGGTGATGGCCGGATCGACGCAAGACAATCGTATACCGTCGACTCCACCCGAGACCACTCGGCAGGACATACCCGTCCCTTCGCCGAGGCGGACCCGGGCAGGAGCCGTGAGCGCTCAGAGTCCGCGGTTGCGGGCGACCTTGTGCTGAGCGGCCTGTGCGATGGGTCGGATGACCATGAGGTCGACATTGAAATGGTGGGGCCGGGTGAGCGTGTACACGACTGCGTCGGCGACATCATCTGCGGTCAGCGGGTTCTCGACGCCTTCGTAGACCTTCGCGGCCTTCGTTTCGTCACCGCCGACGCGCTTATAGGTGAATTCGTCTGTGGCGACCATTCCGGGGGCGATCTCGATGACTCGCACGGGTTCGCCGGCGAGTTCGAGTCGCAGGGTCGCCGCAATGGAGTGGCTGCCGTGCTTCGCGGCGACGTAGCCTCCGCCGCCTTCATAGGCCTGGTGGCCGGCGGTCGAGGACATGACGACGATGTCTCCGCGGCCGGAGTCGATGAGGGCGGGCAGCAGGGCCTTGACGACGCGGAGGACTCCGAGGACGTTGATGTCGAACATGTCCCGCCAACCGTCGATGGACGCCTCGGCGACGGTGTCGGTTCCGAAGGCGGCACCGGCATTAGCCACGAGGGAGTGGACGACTCCCCCGGCGAGCACCTGCTCTGCCATGGATGCGACGGCGGCGTCATCGGTGAGGTCGGCGACGATGTAGTCGGCTCCGGTCTCCTCGGCGAGGGCCTTGAGCTTGTCCTCTCGGCGGGCCACTGCCACGACGTCCCAGCCCTGCTCGCGCAGCTGTCGGACCGTGGCGGCGCCGATTCCGGAGCTGGCTCCTGTGACTACTGCTCTGAGAGTTTCCATCTGTGTTCTCCTCTAACGGGTCGGTTGGGGTGGCGAGTCGGGATTCCGGTCGCGAAGTCGTCCTGTTCGGGTTTCAGTCTACGGAGTCGGCTCCCGTCCGGGGGCGGTGTCCCCGGCGTCGAGATCGCCGTCGATCGGGCTGCTTAGAGTCGGGTCGGGTGGAGCGTTTTCAGTCGGAGGTGTCGACGTGCTCGGGCGGGAGTGCGGATTTCGTGGGCCGCCTTCGCCGAAGACGGTGCGGACGCCGGGGATCTTCACGGCTGCCCAGGTGATCGCGGCGCAGACGATCGCATAGGCGATCGGCATGATGACGGCGTGGAGGAGGACGCCGGGCACAGTGTCCGGCAGTCCCATGGCATTGCGCACCGGATAGAGCAGAAGCGGATGGAGGAGGAACACGCCGAAGGAATACGGGTAGAAGCGGTGCAGCAGGCCGAATCCTTCGCGCATGTGGAAGTGCAGGAGCAGGTAGGCGGCCATGGAAGCGATGACGACTCCGGGGGCGAGGTACTCGTACGGGAACATCCATGGTTTCTCACCGGGGCCCAGGCCGGCCCAGACTGCGGTTCCGGCGATCGCGACGGCCAGCGTCGCCCAGGCGACGAGTGCACCGCGAACCGAGAGGACGATATCTCGCAGCACCCAGCCGAGGATGTAGAAGCCTGCCATCGGAAGGAACCGCGTGGCGA
>DGYMI06202__coassemble_1360_pt1 | contig 14984 bp, 14 predicted proteins | sample DGYMI06202__metabat2_low_PE_015 | metagenome-assembled genome bin DGYMI06202 | reverse complement strand
ACCTCGGTGTCGAGCCCTACACGGAGCCGGTGCCGGTCTTCCCGACCGCGCACTACGCGATGGGCGGCATCCCGACGAACATCAAGGCCGAGGTGCTGGCCGACAACGACAACATCATCCCCGGCCTCTACGCCGCCGGTGAGGTTGCCTGCGTGTCCGTGCACGGCTCGAACCGCCTGGGCACGAATTCGCTGCTCGACATCAACGTCTTCGGAAAGCGCGCCGGCATCGCCGCTGCGGAATACGCGAAGACCGCTGAGCTCGTCGATCTTCCGGAGAGCCCGGAGACAGAGGTCGTCGACATGCTCGAGAAGATGCGCACTTCGGACGGCACCGAACGCATCGCCGCAATCCGCAAGGACCTGCAGGACCTCATGGACGCCAACGTCCAGGTGTTCCGCACCGACGAGACTCTCCGGGCTGCACTGGACGAGATCGCGAAGCTGCGCGAACGCTACAACAACGTGGGTATCCAGGACCGCGGCAAGCGCTACAACCTCGATCTGCTCGAGGCCGTCGAGCTCGGCTTCCTGCTCGAGCTCGCCGAGGTCATCTCGACCGCCGCCATCCACCGCAAGGAATCGCGCGGAGGACACTTCCGCGAGGACTTCCCGGATCGCGACGACGAGAACTTCATGCACCACACGATGACCTACCTCGATCCCGAAGCGGAGACCGACGGCATCAAGGGCATGCGTCTTGAGACGAAGCCCGTCATCGTCACCCGTTACCAGCCGATGGAGCGTAAGTACTGATGAGCACGGATACCACCCCAGAGCCAGCGTCGAAGATCGACCTGCCTACACACGTGTCGGGCGAAGGCGGAACCATCCCGTCCTTCGACTGCACCTTCCGGATCGCCCGTTTCGACCCCGAGGTCGATTCGGAGCCGCACTGGGAGGAATACAACGTCACGATGTACGGCACCGACCGTGTGCTGGATGCTCTCCACAAGATCAAGTGGGAGATCGACGGCTCGCTGTCCTTCCGCCGGTCCTGCGCCCACGGCGTCTGCGGCTCCGATGCGATGCGCATCAACGGCCGCAACCGCCTGGCCTGCAAGACGCTGCTCAAGGACCTCGACACGTCCAAGCCGATCACCGTCGAGGCGATCAAGGGCCTTCCGCTCGAGAAGGACATGATCGTCGACATGGAGCCCTTCTTCCAGTCGTACCGCGAGGTCATGCCGTTCCTCGTCACCTCGGGCCACGAGCCCACGCGTGAGCGTCTGCAGTCGGCCGAGCAGCGTGCGGCATTCGACGACACCACGAAGTGCATCCTCTGCGCTGCGTGCACCTCGTCGTGCCCCGTGTTCTGGACCGACGGCCAGTACTTCGGTCCCGCCGCGATCGTCAACGCGCACCGTTTCATCTTCGATTCGCGTGACGAAGGCGGAGACATGCGCCTCGAGGTCCTCAACGACAAGGAAGGCGTGTGGCGCTGCCGCACCACCTTCAACTGCACCGAGGCCTGCCCTCGCGGCATCGAGATCACCAAGGCCATCGCCGAGGTGAAGCAGGCGATCCTCCAGCGCGCGTTCTGATCGCGTCAGCCTGAGTCAGACTGCAGCGGCCCCGCACCAAACGGTGCGGGGCCGCTTTCGTCTGTCCCGCCTCGGTGGAGGTGTTGCTTCGTGTGGGGACCGCCTTGGTGAGTACCGCCTCGGTGGAGGTGAGGGAAACCTGAGGACGGACCGGTTACGGCGAAAGTAGACTGGGGCGCATGCGTTTCACCCGCTCGACTGCTTCCTCACCACGCGCCCTGTCCCTGAGCATCCTCGGCATCGCTGCCGCACTGCTCATGCTCGCCGCACAGCTCGTCCACTCCCCCGCACCCGCGCAGGCGGTGCCCCAGCCGGCGGAATCGACGGCACCGGCGTACGTCAGCCCCGACGACCTCGGTGACGGGGCGAAGCCGCCGAAGCCGACGGGCACGTCCTGGCTCGTGGGCGACCTCGACTCCGGTGAGCTGCACGTGGCGAAGAACGTAGAGAAACGACACGCTCCGGCTTCGACGATCAAACTGCTCACGGCTCTGGCTCTCGTCGACGAGTTCGACGACAAGAAGAAGAAAGTGACCGCCGAGTTCGAGGACATGGAGATCGACGGGACGAAGGTCGGTCTCATGCAGACGAACAAGTACTCCATCGATCTGCTCTTCCACGCGATGCTGATGTCGAGCGCCAATGATGCGGCGAATGCTCTGGGCCGGGCGGCCGGTGGGCAGGACAAAGCCGTGAAGCTGATGAACGAGAAGGCCGCCGAACTGGGCATGTCGAACACGCAGGCGAAGAACACCTCGGGTCTGGACGCGAAAGGCCAGTACACGACCGCTGAGGACCTCATGAAGCTCGCCTGGGCGGTCTGCGAGGACGACTACCTCATGAAGGTCATCGGCACGGAGACCTTTGAGTTCCCGGGCGGGAAGAACCCGCAGACCAAGGAGAAGTTCAAAGGCTACGAGATCCAGAACCACACGAAGATCGTCGGCCAGGTCGACGGCGGGCTGGGTCTGAAGAACGGGTTCACTCGGTCAGCGAAGGGCTCGTATGTGGCCGTGGCCGAACGCGACGGACACCGTGTGGTCACGACGATGCTCGGCATCGACAACAACTCCCGGCAGGTCGCCGTCGACCTCCTCGAATGGGATTTCGCCCAGAAGTCCCCGAAATCGCTGCAGACCGTTCCCGTGGGCGTTCAGGCCACCGCCGAGGCGGACCCCACCGCCACGGGCAGCTCGAGTGATGCCGGTGGAGCCGAATCTGATTCGAGCGGCGAGGTCAAATCTCAGGAGTCAGATGAGTCAGAGCCGTCGATGGCTGCTCAAACCGTCGGTGCGGCACTGGACAACCCCTTCGCGCTCGGCCTCTTGGCCGGCGGGGTCGTCCTCTTCATCCTCACCATCGTGCTGTGGTTGCGACTGCGGGCACGGATGCAGGGCCGGCGATAAGAACATTCAGGGCCGCCTCGGCGAGGTCTTCACAAGTCTGAGTCGAGGTTTCTGACCTCAAGTGGACAATCCGAGCTAGAACGCGTTATGATTGTTTTTTGCGTTCGAAGTTGTCCGCATTCATCGAACCGATCGTTGCGTTGCTCCTGACGACAAGCTTTTGAAGTCGTAGGCCCCGATCGTGGTTCGACTTTGCAGATGAATGTTCCGGACACTGTGTCTCTTCGACTCGCAGATCCCCTGGCGATCACCCAATCGCCGTATTGAGAACCTGAAGAATAGCGTGCGTCGTTGCCTGCTATTCACAATTGAAGAAAGGAGGGAACCATGTCTGAGTTCCCACAGTGGGTCCAGCGCGGACTCGCACACGCAGGATTGATCGATCCCCGGATCAGCCGTCAGGCTACCGGTGAGATCACCATTGAGGATTCGACCGGCCGAGTTGTGCTGTTCACCGGCACCTCGCTGCGTGAGATCACGCCGATGGCCGCCGCCTGACCTCCACCGAGGTCACCCTGATCTGCAGGGGTCAGCACGGCCCTCCGGGGTCGGCCTGATCCGCACTGATTGAGAAGACGCCCACTTGCTGCCGGGTTTTAAGCAGCAGGTGGGCGTTTGTCATGCGCAAGCGGCAGGTGAGGTCAGCTGCGGCCGGACATCTCGCAGGTCCACCCTTCGGGGATGTCCGGGTTCGCCAACGTTTCGAGGATCTCCTCACCGAGGTCATCAGTCAGGAGATCGTCGCCCGCTGGGTAGAGGATCTTCTCCTCCTTGTCGTTGTGCGCCTCGAGGCCGTCTTCCAAGGCTTTCCAGACGGGAACGATCTCGGCAGCAGACGCACCTGATTCGAGCTTGGTCGCGATCTCGTCCATCCGATCCCACAGTTCGCCGTGTTCTCGAAGCATGACGAAGACCGGTCCCATGAGCCCCCCGGCTTTCATAGCGGGAAAGTGCAGCACTTCTTCGACATAGATATGGTGGCGCAGACCTGCCGCACCGGTGCTGAAAGCCTCAGCATCGATCGGCCCCTCTCCGGACAGCGATTGCGCGAAGGTTTCAAAATACCCGTCGATGCGGTGGTGATCGCGTTCGAGGACTTCACCGACGCTGAGGTTTCCGCTCTCCCCTGCTGCTGAGCCTGTCATGATGTGTGCAACTCCTTCGGCCGTCAGAACGAGGACATCGTCCTCCTCTTTCGATTGTGCCACTTCTGTGTGAGGGCAGCGGCGAGTGCAGAAAAACGGCCCACCCGAGCATGCCTGCTCGAATGGGCCGTTTCGCTGTCTGTAACGCGAGGACTCAGAAGTCCCAGTCGTCGTCTTCGGTGTTCTCGGCCTTGCCGATGACGTAGGACGAACCCGAACCGGAGAAGAAGTCGTGGTTCTCATCGCTGCCGGGCGAGAGTGCCGCGAGGATGGCCGGATTGACCTTCGTGACCTCCTTGGGGAACATCGCCTCGTAGCCGAGGTTCATCAGCGCCTTGTTGGCGTTGTAGTGGAGGAACATCTTGCAGTCCTCCGACAGGCCCACCGGATCGTAGATGTCGTGGGTGTAGGCGACCTCGTTCTCGTAGAGCTCGAACAGAAGGTTCATCGTGTAGTCCTTGAGCTCCTGCTTGCGCTCCTCGGACTGCGACTCCAGACCCTTCTGGTACTTGTATCCGATGTAGTAGCCGTGCACAGCCTCATCACGGATGATCAGACGGATGAGGTCAGCGGTGTTCGTCAGTTTCGCATGAGCCGACCAGTACATGGGCAGGTAGAAGCCGGAGTAGAAGAGGAAGGACTCGAGCAGCGTCGAAGCGACCTTGCGCTTGAGCGGATCGTCACCCCGGTAGTAGCTGAGGATGATGTCAGCCTTCTTCTGGAGGTAGGTGTTCTCACGCGACCAGCGGAAAGCCTCGTCGATCTCCTTCGTCGAGCACAGCGTCGAGAAGATCGAGGAGTACGACTTCGCGTGCACGCTCTCCATGAACGCGATGTTCGTCAGGACCGCCTCTTCGTGCGGAGTCACGGCATCCGGGATGAGCGAGATCGCACCGACGGTGCCCTGGATCGTGTCGAGCAGAGTCAGGCCGGTGAAGACACGCATCGTCAGCGTCTTCTCATCATCGGTCAGCGTCGCCCAGGACTGGATGTCGTTGCTCAGCGGAACCTTCTCCGGCAGCCAGAAGTTGCCGGTCAGGCGGTCCCAGACCTCGTCATCGATCGGATCGACGACGCGGTTCCAGTTGATGGCGTCGACGTGCGATGCCAGAGTCAGATTCTCCAACGCTTTCTCTCTTCCCAAAGTGCTGTTCGTCGTGAGTACGAGTTGTCTGCGCAGCAGACGAAAGTCATATGCGCGGGCCCGGCCGGTGGTGTGGGACCCGCATGAAGCCGGCGGACCGATTCACATCGGTCCGCCGATTCCATTGATCAGAGCATGCAGGAAACGCAGCCTTCGACTTCCGTGCCCTGCAGAGCAAGCTGCCTCAGCCGGATGTAGTAGATCGTCTTGATGCCCTTGCGCCAGGCGTAGATCTGCGCCTTGTTGATGTCACGAGTGGTGGCCGTGTCCATGAAGAACAGCGTCAGCGACAGACCCTGATCCACGTGCTTCGTGGCCTCGGCATACGTGTCGATGATCTTCTCGTAGCCGATCTCGTAGGCATCCTGGTAGTACTCGAGATTGTCGTTGTCCATGAAGGGGGCCGGGTAGTACACGCGACCGACCTTGCCCTCCTTGCGGATTTCGATCTTCGAAGCCACCGGGTGGATCGACGAGGTCGAGTTGTTGATGTACGAGATCGAACCGGTCGGCGGCACAGCCTGGAGGTTCTGGTTGTAGATGCCATGCTCGGCCACCTGAGCCTTGAGCTCACGCCAGTCATCCTGCGTCGGGATGTGCACGTTCGCCTCGGCGAACAGCTCAGCCACACGCGCGGTCCGCGGTTCCCAGACCTCATCGGTGTACTTGTCGAAGTATTCGCCGGTGGCGTACTTCGAGCGCTCGAAGCCGGCGAAGGTCTCGCCGCGCTCCTTCGCGATCTCCATCGACGCCCGCACACAGTGATAGGCGACGGTGTAGAAGTACATGTTCGTGAAGTCCAGGCCTTCGTCCGAGCCGTAGTAGATGTGCTCACGGGCCAGGTAGCCGTGCAGGTTCATCTGTCCCAGGCCGATGGCATGCGACATGTCGTTACCGCGGGCGATCGAGGGCACGGACTGGATGTCCGAGGTCTCGGCGACTGCGGTGAGTCCGCGGATCGCGGTCTCGATGGTCTGCCCGAAGTTGCTCGAGTCCATCGTCAGCGCGATGTTGAGCGAACCGAGGTTGCAGGAGATGTCCTTGCCGACGACGTCGTAGCCGAGGTCATCGTCGTACTTGCTCGGTTCGGAGACCTGGAGGATCTCCGAGCACAGGTTGGACATGATGATCTTGCCGTCGATCGGGTTCGCCTTGTTGACGGTGTCCTCGAACATCACGTACGGGTAGCCGGACTCGAACTGGATCTCGGCCAGCGTCTGGAAGAACTCGCGGGCGTTGATCTTCTTCTTCTTGATCGCCGCGTTGTCGACCATCTCGGTGTACTTCTCGGTGACGTTGATGTCGGAGAAGGGCACACCGTAGACGCGCTCGACGTCGTAGGGGCTGAAGAGGTACATGTCCTCGTTGCGCTTGGCCAGTTCGAAGGTGATGTCCGGGATCACGACGCCCAGGGACAGGGTCTTGATCCGGATCTTCTCGTCGGCGTTCTCGCGCTTGGTGTCGAGGAAGTTGTAGATGTCGGGGTGGTGGGCGTGCAGATACACGGCACCGGCGCCCTGACGGGCTCCGAGCTGGTTGGCGTAGGAGAACGAGTCCTCGAGCAGCTTCATGACGGGGATGACGCCGGATGACTGGTTCTCGATCTTCTTGATCGGGGCACCGGACTCGCGGATGTTCGTCAGAGCGAAGGCCACACCGCCGCCGCGCTTGGACAGCTGCAGAGCGGAGTTGATGGAGCGGCCGATTGACTCCATATTGTCTTCGATGCGCAGCAGGAAGCAGGAGACGAGCTCACCGCGCTGCCTCTTGCCGGCGTTGAGGAACGTCGGGGTGGCCGGCTGGAAGCGACCGGAGATGATCTCGTCGACGAGCTGGGTGGCCAGCGTCTCGTCTCCGCGTGCCAGGAAGAGAGCAACCATGACGACGCGGTCCTCGAAGCGTTCGAGGTAGCGCTTTCCGTCGAAGGTCTTCAGCGTGTAGGAGGTGTAGAACTTGAAGGCGCCGAGGAAGGTCTGGAAGCGGAACTTCTGATCGTAGGCGCGTGCCGACAGCTTCTCGATGAACTCGAAGGAGTACTGCTCGAGGACCTCGGGCTCGTAGTAGTCCTTCTCGACGAGGTAGTCGAGCTTCTCCTTGAGGTTGTGGAAGAAGACGGTGTTGTTGTTCACGTGCTGCAGGAAGTACTGACGTGCAGCCTGCTTGTCACGCTCGAACTGGATCCTGCCGTCCTCGTCGTACAGGTTCAGCATCGCGTTGAGCGCGTGGTAATCCAGATCCGTCTCTTCGCGGATGATGTCCTCTACATTGCGGTCTTCAGCGAGCTCGCGCACAGTTTGTCCAATCCTTGGTTTACAGCGTCGACATCCTCCTGAGTGCCCAGGAGTTCGACTCGATACATGAGGGGTACTTGACACTTTTCCGCGACCTTGAAGGCCGCGCGGCAGAAGTCTTCGCCGAAGTTGGTGTTTCCAGCGCCGATGACACCAAGCAGATGGCGCCGGTTCTCTTCGACATTGAGGAATTTGATGACTTGCTTGGGAACCGCCCCGCGATTGCGACCGGCCCCGTAGGTGGGGGTGACGAGAACGAATGGCTCATCCACTCGCAGCGTCGGCTCTTTGGTCAACGTCGGCAACCGCACTGCCGGGTGATGCAGCTTCGCAACGAAGCGGTGCGTGTACTCGGAGTTGGCAGAGAAGTAGACCAGCAGCATTGTCAGGCCACGACGGATGCAGACTGTTCGCCGGTCAGAGTAGCGATCTTGTCCGGGCGGAAGCCCGACCAGTGATCGTTGTCGGTGACGACGACGGGAGCCTGCATGTAGCCCATGGCCTTGACGACGTCGAGGGCGTTCTCGTCGACGCTGAGATCCACCGACTTGTACTTCAGGCCCTTTGCGTCGAGAGCACGGTAGGTGGCGTTGCACTGGACGCAAGCTGGCTTGGTGTACACGGTGATCATGACGACTCCTTCATTCTGCTGTGCAGTTCGGCATTCTGATGGCTGTGACCGTGTCCCGTCAACTGCTCGATCATGATGAATATCACGAGGCGCAGGCTCAGGGGTGACCACTAGATGTTGTGTTCGGGTTAGACCTTACCCCTATATCCAGTGTTACACCAGTGTCATTTGAAGGTTCCACACCCTGTGTCCTCACCGTCCACAATCGTCCACAGGCTGTGAACGACACTCATGTAGTTCGATCACCTGCGCGGACGCTGGCATCGGCGGCTTCCGAGCCGATTTTCGACTCTTTCTCCACCTGCGTTTTCCACCGCTTTCCACAGGAAAAATTTTTGCCTGTGGGCATGTCGCGGAACCTGCGATCGATGATTTCGAACTCCTCCGTGCGGTGCCGGTCACGTCGATATGGAGGCGATCATCACAAGCACCTCCTCCCATCTGTTAGTCGGTTCCATCGACACTACAGATCGGTCCTGACATGAGATTGCCCCGTCGTGAACGCACGGTGGCGGGCCGCCGGGAACGCAAGGCGGCGGGCGGCCTGCAGCAGACCGAAACGTTGCCACCGTGTGTCAGCACTGCAACGTCCTCGGCTGTTGCGTGTCAGTGCCAGCCAATATGCTGGAGACCACAGAGACGCATCGCGCTGCGTGACTGAACGACCACGGTCACACCAAGAGACACGTGACAGCGAGCGACCAGTGACACCGAGAGACTGAGGGACCATGACGGCAACGGCACCGGCGAACACGCAGGAGATCGCGCACGCACAGACGATCCTCAAGGCCCTGGAGTCCTACCTCGACCATTTCGTCGTCGGGCAGCAGCGGCTGCGCGAATCACTGCTCATCGGACTCCTCTCCAGCGGTCACCTGCTGCTGGAGAGTGTGCCGGGTCTGGCGAAGACCACGGCGGCTGCCGCTCTGGCCAATGCCGTGGACGGCAAGTTCTCCCGCATCCAGTGCACCCCGGATCTGCTGCCGGCCGACATCATCGGCTCACAGATCTACAACGCGCACGAAGGTTCGTTCAACACCGTGCTCGGTCCGGTACATGCGAACATCGTCCTCCTCGACGAGATCAACCGGTCGTCGGCGAAGACCCAGTCGGCGATGCTCGAGGCCATGCAGGAGAAGCAGACGACGATCGGCGGCAAGCGCTTCGAACTCCCCCGCCCCTTCCTCGTCATGGCCACGCAGAACCCGATCGAACAGGAGGGCACCTACCAGCTGCCCGAGGCCCAGCTCGACCGGTTCATGATCAAGGATCTGCTCACCCACCCGAACCCCGGCGAGGAGGTCGAGATCCTCTCCCGTCTCGACTCCGGGGTCTTCGACAAGGATTCGGTGCCCGATCCGGCCTGCACACTCGACGATGTCGTGACCATGCAGAGCTATGCCCGCACCGTCTACATCGACCCGGCCATCACCCGCTATCTCGTCGAACTCGTCCACGCCACCCGCAATACGACGAAGTACCTCGGCCGCTTCGCCCCGTTCATCGAATACGGGGCCAGCCCGCGCGCTTCCATCGCGTTCACGAACGCCGGCCGGGCGCTGGCGATGATCCGCGGCCGCAACTACGTCATCCCCGAAGACATCAAGGACCTCGCCCACCGAGTGCTCGGCCACCGCATCCAGCTCAACTTCGAAGCCGCCGCCGAGAACATCACGAGCGCACAGATCGTCGATGCCCTCCTCATGGCCGTGCCCACTCCCTGATCGGCGAATCCGATGACTGTCCTGCTCAATCGCATCAAGGCGCGGATGACCATCCACGCCCACAGGCGGACGCGGCGCCTGCTCGACGGCGACTACTCCTCGGTCTTCCACGGCCACAGCCTCGACTTCGACGATCTGCGCGACTACATCCCCGGTGACGAGATCCGCGACATCGACTGGAAGGCCACGGCCAGGCACACAGAACCCCTGGTCAAACGCTATGTCGCCCACCGGCGGCACATCCTCGGCCTCGTCGTCGACACTTCCAGGAACTTCGACGCCGTGACCTCCGCCGGAGCCGACAAACGCCACCTGGCCATCCTCATGGCCGGGATGGTCGGCTACCTCGCCGTCCGTCACGCCGACGACGTCATGCTCATCCACGGGAATGCCGACCACACCACCGCCTCCCCGCGGAAGGGCAGCGAAGCCCACCTCGAACACCTCCTGCAGCAGATCCTCGCCGAATCCGGCAGCACCTCCCCCGGGTCGATCAACACCCAGCTGCAGTGGATCACCAGCCATATCAACCATCGGATGCTGCTCGTCGTCATCTCCGACCAGGCTCCGCTGGGACCGGAGGCCGAAGCGACGATCCGTCGACTGCGTGCCCAACACGAAGTCCTGTGGATCACGATCACCGACGCGGACCTCGCGGGCCTGCCTGCCGCCTCGGCGCCGTTCGACGTCGCCCGACCCGAGCACGGACTGCCGACCTCGGTGATGACGAAACCCGAGGTCCGACAGGAATTCGCCCTCGCCGAGGCGGCCCGCCGTCAACAGCGCATCGACCTTCTCGCGAAGCTCTGCATCGCCCACATCGAAATCGATCACCCGAAGTCGGCCCTCGGCCGGCTCCACACCCTTCTGCTGAGGCACCGCCGTGGGCCCCGCTGAACTCATCGGGCCCCTGGAGGTCTCACCGGCGTGGTACGTAGCGGCCTGCTTCGTACTGCTGCTGGTGCTCGGAAACTTCTTCGCCCCGCTCTTCCGCGCCGCAGCCGGAGCCACACCGTCGGCAGGACCGCGCATCCCTATCCCCGTGCGCAGCACCTACCTCTCCCGCATCAGCGCAGTGGAGTCCGACCTGAGCGCCGAGGCGGCTGACGTGCGCGAATCGGCACAGGAGCTGGCGACGATCGTGCGCGAATTCGCCCATGACGCGTGGGGTGTCAAAGCCGAACACCTGACCTACCGAGATGCGGCCGTGGCCGGTCTCGACGACCTCGCGGACTGCCTGCTCGGCCTCTACGAGGCAGAGTTCGCCGAAGCAGAGCCGACCGGTCTGCAGCCGCAGATCGCCGAGGCGCGGAAGCTGGTGGCGCGATGGTCCTGATGTTCTGGTGGCTGGCACTCATCCTGCTGGCCCTCGCCGCAGCCGCAGTTTTCTTCTTCCGCCGTCCGAAGGCGACGGAGTCCTCGCTCGCCGTCGCCCACAGCGGACGGATGACGGGCCTGCCGAGTTTCCGCAGGGCCATGCACAGACGGCTGGTGACTACGGTCGCCCTCCTCGGCGTCATCGTCCTCACCGGGCTCTCCGCGTTGGCGGGAATCGCACGACCGGCCTGGGTGGAGACGGTCAACCCGGAGCGGAAGATGCGCGATGTCATGCTCTGCCTCGACGTGTCCGGGTCGATGCTCGGCTACGATGCCGATCTGCTCGAGTCCTATCAGGAGCTCGTCGACCGCTTCGACGGCGAACGCATCGGCCTGACCGTGTTCAATGCCACCGCAGTCTCCGCGTTCCCGCTCACCGACGACTACGACATGGTCCAGAACTTCCTCTCCGAAGCCGAGGAGGGGTTCCGCACCTGGGGCGCCGAGGGCACTGACTATTCGTGGTCGACCTCGCCTCCGAACATCGGCGGCTCCTCGCTCATCGGCGACGGGCTCGTCAGCTGCGTCGACAACTTCGACCGGAAGGACGAGGACCGGTCCCGGTCGATCATCTTCGCCACGGACAATATGCTCGCCGGTGAACCGCTGTTCGAACTCAACGAAGCCGCCGATATCGCCGTCGATGCGAAGGTCCGCGTCTACAGCCTCTCCCCTCCCTCCGTGCTGACGACCACTCAGACGAAGGAGCTGCGTTCCGTGTCCGACCGCACCGGCGGCGAACAGTTCGACATGGGATCGGCCTCGACGATCGACCGCATCGTCGAAGAGATCCAGAGCCAGGAAGCGGCGAACACCCCCGGACGTTCGTACACGATCGTCCACGATATGCCCGTGGTTCCGCTCGGAATCGCCGTCTTCGGCCTCGCGGGAGTGTTCGTGCTGGCGTGGAGGACGAAATCATGATCTTCGATCCCGTCTTCACTTGGTTCGGCTGGGGCTTCATCGTCCTCGCCCTGCTCACCGTGTGCATCATCCCGGCCATCCGCGGCGACGGTGCACGCTGGAAGTGGTTCGCCCGCATGGGCGTCGTCGCCGTGCTCGCGCTCGCACTGGCGCGCCCCGGCATCCCGATCAAGTCATCGACCGAGGAGTACGAGGCGCGAGCCGATGTGTACTTCGTCGTCGATGTCACGACGTCGATGGCCGCAGAGGACTTCGACGGGGACAGGACTCGCCTCGACGGGGTCAAGGAGGACATGCTCGAACTCGCCGATGCCTTCCCGGGCACCCGGATGAGCATCATCACCTTCGCCTCGACCGCGGCCACCGTGATGCCGCTGACGACCGATCACGCGGCCTTCGCCTCCGCTGTCGACGTCCTCGATCCCGAATCGTCAATGAACTCCCGTGGATCGTCGATCACCGAAGCCGGCGAGGAGCTCGAGAAGCGGATGTCGTCGAACGATGAGGACCGTCCGGAGAACAAGAACGTCGTGTTCTACTTCGGCGACGGTGAGCAGACCGTGTCGGAGTCCCCGGAATCGTGGTCGTCCTTCGCTTCTCGCATCGACAGCGGAGCCGTCTTCGGATACGGCACCGAAGAGGGCGGGAAGATGCGCGACGTGCAGCCGTTCGGCTACGGGTCCGGTGTCGGCAACCCCGGCAATGCCCCGGGAATCGGCGACCCCGATGACCCGGATGACGATCAGGCACCGCCCGAATATGTCCAGGACCGCGACGGCAATCCGGGAATTTCGAAGATCGACGAGGGCAACCTGCGTCAGATCGCCTCGGACCTCGGCGTCGACTACCACCACCGCGACGGGAAAGGCGCGATCTCCAGCGTCTATAAGGCTCCGAAATACGACCAGGCACTGGTGAAGAAGGACGGCCGGGTGACCGTCGACGAATACTATTGGGTCCCGCTCATCCTCGTCTTCGCGTGGATCGCCGTGGAGCTCGTCTTCGGAGTCCGCGAATACCTTCGCCTCAAGGCGATCACCCCGAAGCGCCCTCGCCGAGGCGGCCCGCCCGGTCCCGGAGTCATGCCGGGCCCCGGTGGTCCACCCGGCCCCGGAGGCCGAGTTCCCTACCAGCCGGTGTCCCACCAGGGAGGTCCGCGATGAACCGCGTGAAGAGTCTGTGGTCACGGCTGCGCCGGATCACGAAGATCAACCTCATCCTCGGCACCATCTTCGCCCTGCTGTTCGGCTATATCGCGATGGCCACATACTTCGGAACCGCCTCGCAGGTCCGTTACACCTCGAACGACTTCCCCGGCGCGAAGAAGGCGGCGACGGCATTCCTCAAGGTCAGTCCGTTCCAACGCCATATCGGCTACTACAACCGCGGCACCGCCGAGGCAGCCGTCGGCGATTTCGATGCCGCCCAGACCGACCTCGAAGCCGCTTTGGACATCGCCCCGACTTCAGCCGAATGTGCGGTGCGGATCAACCTGTCCTATGTCTATGAGAAGCAGGCAGACCAGATTGCCTCGCAGGACCCCGACCAGTCGCAGGAGCTCTACGACCGTTCACTCAAGACCCTCGAAGACGCTCCCGAGGAATGTCAGCCGAAGAAGAGCGAAGAGAAGCAGAAGAGCAACCAGGCGAAGAAACGCGTCGAGGACAAGAAGCAGGGCGAGAAGGCCAAGGAAGAGGGAACCGACGACAGCGAGTCCGATGACGAGGATTCGCAGGATCAGGACTCCGAGGACGAGAAATCCTCCGGAGACGAGGGCGAGGAATCCGGCGAGGAGGAGAAGTCGGACGACTCCTCGGGCAAGTCCGAACAGGAGAAGAAACGTGACGAGCTGGAGAAGCGCCGTGAGGAATCCGAACGGCACCAGCGCCAGCAGGGCCCCGGCGGTGACGGAGGCCGGTCGACCCCGGAGAAGCCCTGGTGATCGTCATCCACGGTGTGTGATCGCTCCGGCGAGTGGCGGCGGCGCAGATCCCCTGTGACATCATGAGTCCATGAACGACTCCGACCCCGCCGCCACAGATTCCGCTTCCTCCGCAGCCGCACCCCGTCTGCGGTCCGCTCTGGATACGTTCCCGCCTTATATTCCGGGCAAACCCCCTCGCAAGGTCGAGGGATTGGAGTCGTTCAAACTCTCCTCGAATGAGAACTTCCTGCCTCCCCTGCCGGCTGTCCTCGACGCCATGGTCGCTCATGCGACGAACCCCGCGCTCTACCCCGATGATGCGGCTCTGGCGCTGCGTCAGGGACTGGCCGACCGCCTCGGTGTCGGGCTGGATCAGCTCGTCGTCACCACCGGTGCCAGCGAACTGCTCGTCGCTCTGACCCAGATCACGTCGGACGTCACCACCGAGGCGATCTATCCGTGGCCGTCGTTCGAGATGTATCCGCAGACCACTGGGCTCGTCGGGTCCACCCGTCACGAGGTGCCGCTGACACCAGAGGGTCGCCACGACCTCGACGCGATGGCGGCGGCGATCACCGATCGCACCAGCCTCATCATCCTGTGTTCGCCGAACAACCCGACCGGTCCGGTTCTGCGCGATGACGAAGTCCGCGCGTTCCTCGACAAAGTGCCGTCCCACGTCCTCGTCGCCCTCGACGAGGCGTACTGGGAGTTCGCCACGGCACCCGGCCGGGCCGATGGACTCAGTCTCGTCCGCGACTATCCGAATCTCGTCCTGGTCCGCACATTCTCCAAGGCGCACGGACTCGCTGGACTGCGAGTCGGCTACGCAGTCGCCCACCCGCCGGTCATCGAAGGTCTGCTCAAGGCCGTCA
>DGYMI06202__coassemble_1357_pt1 | contig 15089 bp, 12 predicted proteins | sample DGYMI06202__metabat2_low_PE_015 | metagenome-assembled genome bin DGYMI06202 | reverse complement strand
CCGCTGACGTCGTTCCAGAAGATCGCCAAACGCCGCTTCGACGACATCTCCTCGGTGGCGATCGGCTATGCCGTCGACATCCAGGGCGGAATGATCGCGAAGGCCCGGATCGGACTCGGCGGAGTCGCGGCCACCCCGCTGCGCGCCACCGCCACCGAAGCCCTCCTCGAAGGTCGGCCTTGGACAGTGGAGACCGTTCATGCGGCGGCCGAGACCCTCGCCGCCGAAGGCACCCCGATGGACGACCACCGGGCGAGTGCGAAATACCGGACCGCGATGCTGCGGTCCTCCCTCGAACGCTTCTACGCCGAGCAGCTCGGCCACCCGGCCGTGACCAGCAAGGAGGTCCAGTGATGAGCCAGCTTTCCCAGCGCCCCGCCGACCCGGTCGTCGGCGAACGCCACCACCACGAAAGCGCCTTCGGTCACGTCACCGGATCCGCGCTCTACACCGATGACCTCATCGGACGTCTCACCGGGGTCCTCCACGCCTTCCCCGTGCAGTCGACGACCGCGCACGGCCGCCTCGGCGCCATCGATATCGAACCCGCCTATGCGGTGCCCGGAGTCGTCAAGGTCATCACCGCCGCCGATATCCCCGGCGTCAACGATCAGGGCGTCAAGCACGATGAGCCGATGCTGCCGGTCGACGAGATCATGTTCTTCGGCCAGCCCCTGGCCTGGGTGCTCGCCGAGGATCTCGAAGCCGCGAAGGAAGGCGCTGCGGCCGTCACCGCCGAGTTCGAGGAACTGCCGTCGCTGGTGACCGTGCGCGATGCCATCGCCGCCGACAGCTACCACGGCAAGCCCTTGTCGATCGACAAGGGCGAGGTCGACTCCGCGTTCGCCGATGCCGCTCATGTCTTCGAAGGCGAATTCGAGTTCGCCGGTCAGGAGCACTTCTACCTCGAGACGCAGGCCTGCCTGGCCCATGTGGACGAGAACGAACAGGTCTTCATCCAGTCCTCGACCCAGCACCCCACCGAGACCCAGGACATCGTCTCCCACGTCCTCGGAGTCCCCGCCCACGAGGTGACCGTCCAGTGCCTGCGCATGGGCGGCGGCTTCGGCGGCAAGGAGATGCAGCCCCACGGCTACGCGGCCCTGGCCGCGCTCGGAGCGAAGCTCACGGGCCGGCCGGTGCGACTGCGCCTCGACCGCACCCGCGATATCACCATGACCGGCAAACGCCACGGCTTCCACTCGACGTGGAAGATCGGATTCACCGAGGAGGGGAAGATCCTCGCCCTCGATGCGACGCTGACCGCCGACGGCGGGTGGAGCCTCGACCTGTCCGAACCCGTGCTCACCCGTGCCATGTGCCATATCGACAACGCCTACTGGGTGCCGAACATCCGGGTCACCGGCCGCATCGCCAAATGCAACAAGACCTCGCAGACGGCCTTCCGCGGATTCGGCGGCCCGCAGGGCATGCTCGTCATGGAGGACATCATCGGACGCGTCGCCCCCAAGCTGGGACTGAGCGCCCGTGAGCTGCGCCGCCGGAACTTCTACGCCGAAGGCCAGGACACTCCCTACTATCAGCCGGTGCGTCATCCGGAGCGGATCGAGGCGTGCTGGGACCAGCTCATCTCCCAATCCGAACTCGAAGCCCGCGAACGCGAGATCGAGGCATTCAACGCCGACAGCGAGCACATCAAACGAGGGCTGTCGATCACTCCGGTCAAATTCGGGATCTCGTTCAACCTCACCGCCTTCAATCAGGGCGGGGCTCTCGTGCTCGTATACAAGGACGGCTCCGTCCTCGTCACCCACGGCGGCACGGAGATGGGGCAGGGTCTGCATCAGAAGATGTTGCAGGTCGCGGCCACCACCCTCGGCGTGCCTCTGTCGACCGTGCGCTTGGCGCCGACCCGTACGGACAAGGTGCCGAACACCTCGGCCACGGCGGCGAGCTCCGGCTCCGACCTCAACGGCGGAGCGGTGAAGAACGCCTGCGACCAGATCCTCGACCGGCTGCGGCAGGTCGCCGCGGGCATCCTCGGTGCACCCGCTCATGAGGTGGAGATCTCACGAGGAATCGTCTCCGCACTGTCCTCAACGAAGACGGTGACGTGGGAAGAGCTCATCAACACCGCGTACTTCCAGCGCATCCAGCTCTCGGCCTCCGGCTTCTACCGCACCGAGGGACTGCACTGGAACCTGTCACAGATGCGCGGCGAACCGTTCAAGTACTTCGCGTACGGGGCGGCAGTGTCCGAGGTCGAAGTCAACCGCTTCGACGGCTCCTACACTCTGCGCCGCGTCGACATCGTTCACGATGTCGGAGACTCTCTGTCCCCGCTCATCGATCTCGGACAGATCGAGGGCGGCTTCATCCAGGGTGCCGGCTGGCTGACCCTGGAGGATCTGCGTTGGGACGAATCGGACAAGCCGAGCCGGGGACGTCTGGCCACACAGGCGGCGAGCACGTACAAGATCCCGAGCTTCTCCGAAGTCCCCGAGGTCTTCAACGTCACCTTCCTCGACAAAGCCCATGAAGAGGGAGCCGTGTACGGGTCGAAGGCCGTGGGCGAACCCCCGCTCATGCTCGCCTTCTCCGTCCGCGAAGCCCTGCGGGAGGCCGTGGGCGCCTTCGGTGGCCCCGGCCACAGCGTCGAACTCGCGTCCCCGGCCACACCGGAAGCCGTGTTCTGGGCGATCGAAGAAGCCCGCGGGCAGGACTCGGGGGCGGCCGCCTCGGCGAGGGAAGAACAACGAGTTCCGTCATGACCTGGATGGACACCGCAGCCGAGCTTCGCACAGCTCGGGTGCCGGCTGTCCTCATCACTCTCGCCGCGGTGCGTGGGCATGCCCCACGCGAGGCGGGAGCGAAGATGATCGCCACCGCCGATGACCTGTTCGGGACCATCGGCGGCGGCAATCTCGAGATGACGGCCCTCACCCGTGCCCGGGAACTGCTCGCCGAAAGGCAGGCGACCCCGGAGATGCTCACCCTGCGGCTCAACGACAAAGCCCCTGCCAAATACGGCAGACAATGCTGCGGCGGAGAGGTCACCATGCTCTTCGAACCCCTGCCCGTGCCCGCCTCGGTGGCGATCTTCGGCATCGGCAACATCGGACTCGAACTCACTCGGATCCTCGCCCGCCACGATCTCGACCTCACGGTCAGCGATTCGCGGCCGGAACAGCTCGAAGCGATCGACGATTTGGAGACCCCGGTGGCGCGGATCCGCTCCGAATTCGCCGTCGTCGGGGAAGAGGTGCTCACTGCGCTGCCGGCCGGCGCGCATGTGGTCATCATGACCCACGACCATGCCGAAGACCTGCACCTGTGCTCCGCGGCGCTGACCCGTGGCGACCTCGGCTCGGTCGGGCTCATCGGTTCGAACGCGAAATGGCAGCGATTCCGCAAGAACCTCGCCGCCGAAGGCTTCGAGCCCGAAGCCATCGACACCATCCGCTGCCCGATCGGACTGCCCGACTTGCCGGGCAAAGCACCCGCGACGATCGCCGTGAGCGTCGCCGCGGACCTGCTCGGCCGCATGGGCTGAACACTTTCTGCTGCCTGACATCACTGACTCTAGGAGAACCACTGTGGTCATCTATCGTGCCCGCGTCTTCGATACGCCGGACAACCCATTCACCGGGGGCCGGCTGCGCTCGGCCTCCGATGTCGCCCTCGTCGTCGACGACGGGCTCATCACCTCCCGCACCACCTTCGACGCTGCCCGCACCGCGCATCCCGAGGCGCAAGTCGTCGACCTCCGCGGTGGTGTGCTCATCCCCGGACTCGTGGACACCCACGTCCACCTGCCGCAGGTGCGAGCCATCGGCCACCTCGGGAAACCGCTGCTCGACTGGCTCGATCAGTGCGCCCTGCCCGAAGAGGCGAAGCTCGGGGATCCTGCCTACGCGGAAGCGGTGGCCGGAGAATTCCTCACGGGACTGATCTCGGCGGGGACCACCTCGGCGATGGTCTTCGGTTCGCACTTCGCCTCAGCGATGGACATCTTCTTCTCCGCGGCGGCGGAAGCGGGGCTGCGGGTGACATCGGGGTTGGTCACAAGCGACCGGAACCTGCCGCAGGCTCTGCTGACCGACGTCGACCGGTCGATCGCCGAAGGCCAGGCGCTCATCGACGCCTGGCACGGGAAAGGACGGCTGCGGTATGCGGTGACACCGCGATTCTCGTTCTCCGCCGGACCCGAGCTCCTTGCCGCCGGCGGTCAGCTCGTGGCCGAGAACCCCGGCATCTGGGTGACCTCGCATCTGAACGAGAACGTGGACGAAGTCGCGGGTGTGGCCGACCTCCACCCCGAATCATGTGACTACCTCGACACCTATGATCGGGCCGGACTGCTGAGCCGGCGCACCGTGCTCGCCCACAACGTCCACCCCCAGGATCGAGAACTGGAGCGCATGGCCGAGGTCGGCGCCGTCGCCGCTCACTGTCCGACCTCGAACTCGGCTCTGGCCAGCGGATTCTTCCCGCTGCGCCGACACCTCGACGCTGGTGTCCGCGTGGCGCTGGGCTCCGACGTCGGTGCCGGAACCGGATTCAACCTGCTCAAGGAGGGTGTGCAGTCGTACTTCATGCAGCAGCTCGACCCGTCCGGGGGAGTCGCACTGACTTCTGCGCATCTGCTCTATCTGGCCACTGCGGCTGGAGCCGAAGCCCTCGAACTCGATGAAGTCGGCCATCTGTCGGTGGGCAAGCGCTTCGACGCTGTGCTCGTGCGCCCGGCTGCGGGCCAACCTCTCGACGTCGGCATCTGCAATGCTGCCGACGACGCAGATGCCATGGCGAAGATCTTCGCCATGGGCACCCCTGCTGATATCGCCGAGGTCTGGATCGACGGCATCCCCCGCCACCCCTGACCCTCCATTTGCTACCTGACGGCGCCCCAGCAACCTTGCGCAAGGTTGCTGGGGCGCCGTCAGGTTGTTTTGGGAGGGAGGTCTTGACGTGGACTCCGCGGACTGTCTATGCTTATTTCACGGAACGGAAATGAATTTCCATAATACGGAAAACGTAACACTCAAAGGAGAGCTCCATGACTCAGGCCTTCGACTTCACCGCCCCCGACAGCTACATCCTCAACTGCTCGACTCTGCTCACCGAACTGCCCGTGCTCGAGCGTGCGCAGGCAGCGAAGGACGCGGGATTCGACCGCGTCGAATTCTGGTGGCCCTTCGACGGCAACCCGCGCCCCACCTCGGCGGAAGTCGATGAGTTCATTGCCTCCCTCGACGCCGCCGGCGTCGAACTGGCCGGGCTGAACTTCTGGGCCGGGAACATGGCCGGCGGTGACCGGGGCATGGTCTCCGTCATCGGCGCTGAAGAGGATTTCGCAGCAAACGTCGACATCGTCGTCGAGATCGGCCGCCGCACCGGTTGCCGGGCCTTCAACGCTCTCTACGGACTGCGTACCGAAGGTCAGGATGCGGACGGACAGGACGCCACCGCCGTCGCCAACCTCTCACTTGCGGCCAATGCAGTCGCCGCGATCGGCGGCACCGTCCTCGTCGAGCCCGTCTCCGGAGCCGAGGCCTATCCGCTCAAGCGCTATGCCGATGCCGCCGAGGTGGTCGCCGCCGTCCGAGCCGACGGACCGGACAACGTCGCCGTCCTCGCCGACTTCTTCCACATGAGCGTCAACGGTGACGACGTGGCCGCCGTCATCGAAGCCGAAGCCGCGAACTTCGGCCACATCCAGATCGCCGACGCCGAGGGCCGCGGAGCACCGGGGACCGGATCGCTGCCCCTGCGCGACTGGATCGACCGTGCATATGCGCTCGGCTACACCGGCTCGATCGCGCTGGAATACAAACAGGATCGCGCCACTGCCTTCGACTGGCTGACCCCGGCTGCCCAGTCCGCCTGAACCCCACCACCGACGACCCGAAGGAAACCCCACCATGTCCAAGACAATCGCATTCATCGGACTCGGCATCATGGGTCTGCCCATGGCCAAGAACCTCGTCACCGCCGGCTTCGATGTCCGCGGCTTCAACCGCACCCCGGCCAAGGCCGAATCGCTCGCCGAGGCGGGCGGAAGTGCCGCAGCCACGATCGCCGAGGCAGTCGCCGGAGCCGATGTCATCATCACCATGGTCCCGGACTCACCGGACGTCGAGGCTGTGCTCACCGGTGATGACGGCATCCTCGCCCACGCCTCGGCGGGTGCCACCTGGATCGACTTCTCCACCATCCGCCCCGATGTGGCCAAAGACCTCGCCGAACAGGCGAAGGCCGCAGGTCTCAAACCGCTCGATGCTCCCGTCTCCGGCGGCGAGCCCGGCGCCATCGACGGAGTCCTGTCGATCATGGTCGGCGGCGACAAGGCCGACTTCGACGCAGTGTCCGATGTCTTCGACGCCGTCGGCAAGACCATAGTCCTCGTCGGCCCCTCGGGCGCGGGTCAGACCGTCAAAGCCGCGAATCAGCTCATCGTCGCCGGCAATATCGGGCTTCTGGCCGAAGCCGTCGTCTTCCTCGAAGCCTACGGAGTCGAAACCACTCCGGCACTGCAGGTCCTCGGCGGGGGACTGGCCGGTTCCAAGGTGCTCGAGCAGAAGGGCCAGAAGATGCTCGACCGTGAGTTCGGGCCCGGATTCCGACTCGAGCTCCACCACAAGGACATGGGCATCGTCACCGCCGCAGCCCGAGAGGCCGGGGTTGCGATCCCGCTCGGAGCCTCGGTTGCCCAGCTCGTCGCTGCGACAGTGCAGCAGGGCAACGGAGGGCTCGACCACTCTGGTCTGTTCACCGTCGTCGAACAGCTCTCGGCAAAGAACGAAGGCTGAACGACCGCCTCGATGAGGCCCACCAGCCGGGTGGGACCGCCGGCCCAACGACACCGGCGGTCCCACCCCACCAAGAACTGAGTCGGCGACAACGTCGTCGTCGGCTCCTGAACAAAGGACGAACAAATGACACGCATGCGCGCAGTCGACGCCATTGTGCTCATCCTCGAGAAGGAAGGCGCGACCGAGACCTTCGGGCTGCCGGGCGCGGCGATCAATCCGCTGTACTCGGCGATGAAGGCCCACGGCGGCATCCGCCACACCCTCGCCCGCCACGTCGAGGGGGCCTCGCATATGGCCGACGGCTTCACCCGTTCGGCCCCAGGCAACATCGGAGTGTGTCTGGGGACCTCAGGTCCGGCCGGCACCGATATGATCACCGGCCTCTATGCTGCCGCGGCTGACTCCCAGCCGATCCTGTGCATCACCGGTCAGGCGCCTGTCGCCGTGCTCGACAAAGAGGACTTCCAGGCCGTCGACATCGCCTCGATCGCGGAACCGGTGACGAAGATGGCCAAGACGGTCCTCGAAGCCGGCCAGGTGCCCGGAGTCTTCCAGACCGCTTTCCAGCTCATGCGCTCGGCCCGACCCGGACCCGTGCTCATCGATCTGCCGATCGACGTGCAGCAGACGGAGATCGAGTTCGACATCGACGCCTACGAACCTCTCGCTCCCGCGAAGCCGGCCGCCACCTCGGCGCAGGCGGAGAAGATCCTCGACCTCATCGCCGAGGCGGAGCATCCGATCATCATCGCCGGCGGCGGAATCATCAACGCCGACGCGTCCGACCGCCTCGTCGAATTCGCCGAGCTCACCTCCATCCCGGTCTCACCGACCCTCATGGGTTGGGGTGCGATTCCCGATGACCATGACTTGCAGGCCGGGATGGTCGGCATCCAGACGCATGTGCGCTACGGAAACGCCTCCTTCCTCGAGTCCGATCTCGTCATCGGCATCGGCAACCGCTGGGCGAACCGACACACCGGAGCTCTCGACGTCTATCGCAACGGTCGGAAGTTCGTCCACATCGATATCGAAGCCACACAGATCGGACGCGTCTTCGCTCCCGACCTCGGTGTCGTCTCCGACGCCGGGTCCGCTCTCGACGCTCTGCTGACCGCCGCGCGGTCCCGGTCGAACGGGCTGCCGGACTTCACTGCCTGGGCGGCCGAATGCACGGCCCGGAAGTCGACCGAACACCGGAAGACGAACTTCACCGAGGTGCCGATCAAACCGCAGCGCGTCTACCAGGAGATGAACGCAGCCTTCGGCAAGGACATCACCTATGTCTCAACGATCGGTCTCAGCCAGATCGCCGGAGCCCAGATGCTCCATGTCTACCGGCCCCGGCACTGGATCAACGCCGGACAGGCCGGACCCTTGGGCTGGACAGGCCCTGCGGCCCTCGGCGTGGCAAGGGCCAAACCCGGCGAGACCGTCGTCGCCCTGTCCGGTGACTACGACTTCCAGTTCATGATCGAAGAACTCGCGGTCGGCGCCCAGCACAAGATTCCCTATCTCCACGTCGTCGTCAACAATTCCTACCTGGGTCTCATCCGACAGTCCCAGCGCGGATTCGACATGGACTACGAGGTGTCGCTGGCGTTCGAGAACATCAACTCGGCCGGATCCGCTTCGTCAGGATACGGAGTCGACCACGTGGCCGTGGCCCAGGGTCTCGGATGCAAGGCGCTGCGCGTCGAGGATCCCGAACTCATCGGCGAAGGACTGCGCGTGGCCAAGGAACTCATGGACGAACACCAGGTTCCCGTGGTCGTCGAGGTCATCCTGGAGCGGGTCACGAACATCTCGATGGGCACCGCGCTCGATGCGATCAACGAGTTCGAAACGCTCGCGCAGACTCCGGCAGACGCTCCGACGGCGCTGACGCCGATGGGAGAACTCGCCGCTGCCAAGTAGGCAATCACACCAGTAGCGGTCCGGTGTGTGCAGGAGCGATCTGCACACACCGGACCGTTTGGTATACCATGATTGAGAGCTGAATCACCAAGGCGGCATCGGAGCCGCAGCAACGAGGAGGACTGCATGAGCGACGCTAATCCAGGCACCGCATTCGACTTGATCATCCGGGCGGCCAAGGCCGTTCTGCCGGACGGGATCGGACCCGCCGAGGTCGGCATCCGCGACGGTCGGATCATCGAGGTCGCGACCGGGGGAGACGAACTGGGCGGGGCCGCCTCGGCGAGTTCCGAGGCCATTGAGATCGGTGCCGATCAGGTGCTGCTGCCTGGTCTCGTCGACTCCCACGTCCACGTCAACGATCCCGGCCGCGCCGAGTGGGAGGGTTTTTCATCGGCCACCCGCGCGGCTGCTGCCGGGGGAGTGACGACGATCGTCGACATGCCGCTGAACTCGCTGCCGCCGACTGTCAACGTCAAGGCGCTCGAGACGAAGCGTGAGGTCGCCGCTCCCAAAGCCTTCGTCGACGTCGGCTTCTGGGGTGGGGCGATTCCCGGCAATACCGCGGATCTGCGTCCACTTCACGAGGAAGGCGTGTACGGATTCAAATGCTTCCTCGAAGACTCCGGCGTCGAGGAATTCCCGCCACTGGCCCCGGACGAGATGCAGACGGATATGGCCGAGATCGCCTCGTTCGACGGCATGCTCATCGTCCATGCCGAAGACCACGAGGTGATGACCCAGGCCCCGAAGAACTCGGGACCGAAGTTCGCTGACTTCCTCGCCACCCGCCCGCGCGAGGCTGAAAACGTCGCCATCGCCCGCGTCATCGACGCGGCCAGGGCCACAGGCGCCAGGGCGCACATCCTGCATCTGTCCTCGGCTGATTCGCTGGGTCAGATCGCCGCGGCCAAGGCCGAAGGCATCAAACTCACCGTCGAGACCTGCCCGCACTACCTCGTCTTCAGTGCCGAGGAGATCCCCGATGGGGCGACGACGCACAAGTGCTGCCCGCCGATCCGCGAGGAATCGAACCGGGAGGCACTGTGGCAGGGGCTCATCGACGGCACCATCGACTGCATCGTCTCCGACCACTCGCCGTCGACGGCTGAGCTCAAACTGCTCGACACCGGTGACTTCGGTGCCGCCTGGGGCGGGATCTCGTCCCTGCAGCTGGGGCTCTCGCTCGTCTGGACCGAGGCCGCGAAGCGCGGCATCGAACTCGCCGAGGTGGTCCGCTGGATGTCCGCGGCACCGGCGGCCGTGGCTCGCGTAGCAGACAAGGGGGCGATCGTCGCGGGCAATGACGCGGACTTCGCTGTCTTCGCCGCCGACGAGGAGTGGACCGTGCACGCCACGGACCTCTACCACCGCAACCAGATCAGCGCCTACGATTCCCGCACCGTCCGCGGCCGCGTGACACAGACGCTGCTGCGCGGAGTCCCGGTCGACTTCGAAACACCTGCAGGCCGCCTCCTCCGCGCCCACTGACCCTCCAATTACTACCTGACGGCCTCCCAGCAACCTCGCGCCAGGTTGTTGGGAGGCCGTCAGGTAGTTCTGGGAGGAAGTTATCCACAGATTGTCGATGTCTATTGTCTTTACATGATGTTTGTTGCACTTTAATATCATGTATTTGTGTATGACGACCGACAAACTGTATCGGCTCGGGTTCTCGAAGAACGAAGTCCGACGGGGTGAACGCTGCTGCCTCAAGCGCATCGCCCGCGGTCGCTATGTTGCGACGGGGACATGCGAAGACCTGCGCCATGAAACCATCTGGGCAGCGCTGAGTGAGGAGGACTTCGAGGAATTCGGGCACAGCGGTGATATGCGCGATGAGATCGAGCCCTTGCGAGTGCTCATCCGCACGCGGGCCGAACGGATCCACACGGCGTCCGGCCGTTGGAGGGTGACAAAAGGGCGGGAGGTCTTCTCGCATCTGTCGGCTGCGATCGTCCATGACCTGCCGATCGCCTATTCGGCAGAGACCCGAGTCGAAGTGTTCCGGCCGAATGTCAGCCGAAAATACCGCTTTCTCTATGTTCGCAACAGGGAGATCCCCTCGGCGCATCGGAAGATGGTCGGCATCTGCGCGGTGACCACGATGGAACGCACGCTCATCGACGTCGCCCGTGACTACGCCCCCGATATCTCCGTTCCGATGCTCGACGAGGCGATCCGCAAGCGCCGAACCAGCAGGTGGCGAGTGGAAGCGGTCCTCGACGAATGCCCCAAGGCTCGCGGGGACTCGGCCGTCCGGCGGGCTCTCGACCTCACCGATGCAAGACGCGAAGCGCCCTCAGAATCGATCGCCGCCGTCCGGTTCTTCGAACACGGCATCACCGGATTCGAACCGCAGGTCGAATTCTTCGGCGACCGCGGCGAGGTCATCGCACGCGTGGACTTCTGTCACCGGGAGGCGAAGCTTATCGTCGAGATCGACGGGCTCGAGAAATACACGATGGACGGTCGCAGCCCTCGCCTGAGCATCGCCGCGGAGAAGGCACGCGAGGCGGCTCTCGAAGCAAGAGGATTCAAGATCATCCGGCTGACGTTCGGCGACCTGTTCCGCACCGCACCGTTCGAACGGATCCTCGGGGAGCTCGCCTCACGGCTGCGCACCGGCTGATTGCGCCAGAAGCACGTGACGGCGCCCCAGCAACCTCGCGCGAGGTTGCTGGGGCGCCGTCAGGTAGTAATTGTTAGGCGCCGAGCTGGGTGCGGAGACGGGCGACGTGACCGCGCGCGTCGACATTGTATTCGGCATGGGTGAGTGTGCCGTCGGGGGCGATGACGAAGGTCGAACGCTGAGTGCCTTGGAAGGTGTGGTCGCCGACCGTCTTCTGTCCGTAGCTGCCGTAGGCCTTCGCGACCGCGGCTCCCTCATCGGAGAGCAGCGAGAACGTCAGCCCCTCCTCGGCGGCGAATTCCTTGAGCGACTCCGTGTCATCGGGCGAGATGCCGAGGACCTCGAAGCCAGCGGCGGCCAGCGCGGAGAGATTGTCCCGGAAATCGCAGGCCTCGGTCGTGCATCCCGGCGAAGCCGCCTTCGGATAGAAGTAGAGGATGAAGCTGCGGCCGGCGAAGTCGGCCTTCGACACGGTGCGTCCGTCGGCATCGGTGAGCGAGAAGTCCGGGGCGATGTCCCCGACGGCAAGCTGAGTCTGCGTGGTCATGATGGTTCCTTTCATCGTTGGATGGTGCTTCCGGCGGCCACGAGTGCGCAGGCATGCGCGGCCGCATCCTCGATGAGCGCTTCGGCGCGCTCGGACAAGGTGGTCAGATCGGCCGGACCCGGTGCGATCGACAGCGCTGCTGTGATCCCGGCTTCCCGGCATTGCGTCGGGCTGAGCCCGACCCGTCCGGCGATGACGATCATCCGCGCCGAGGCGGGAGCATGGTCCCGCACCGCCGCGACGACCTTCCCGCCCAGGGACTGCGAGTCGAACGATCCTTCGCCGGTGAGGACGATGTCGGCTTCGGCCAGCGCCGTCGACAGCTCCACGGCCTCGGCGACCATGGTCGAACCGGGTACGACTTCAGCGCCGAAGAGCGCCGTCAGTGCCAGGGGGATGCCGCCGGCTGCGCCGAATCCGGGTGTCGTGGTCATGGTTTCGGCTTCGGCGGGGGAGGAGGCGAGCACCTCGGCGAGGTGTCCGAGTCCCGCATCGAGGACGGTCACGGATTCCGAGTCCGCGCCCTTCTGCGGGCCGAAGACCGCGGCGGCCCCGCGCGGGCCGGTGAGCGGATTGTCGACGTCGACGGCGATGCGCCAGCGCACCTGAGTCGCGCGCGGATCGAGATCTGTGGTGTCGACCGCGGCGACCGTGGCCAGTCCTCCGCCGCCGGGGGCGATGGTCTCGCCGCGGTCATCGGTGAATCGAGCGCCGAGGGCCGTGGCGATGCCGACGCCGCCGTCGGTGCTCGCCGAACCGCCGATGCACAGCAGGATCTCTTCGACTCCCAGGTCAAGCGCGGCGCGCACGATGCGTCCGACGCCGAAGGTATCGGCGCGTTCCGGCTGCAGCGGCACGTCCGAGACCTGCGGCAGCCCGTTGGCCTGAGCGGCCTCGATGACTGCGGTGGTCCCATCAGGGGAGACCCCGAACGCCGCCGAGGTGGCCCGGCCGAGGGCATCGAGCGTATCGACGGTGCGCGGTTCGGTTCCCCAGACCGCCAGCAGTGCGTCGAGAGTGCCCTCTCCGCCGTCGGCGAAGGGCAGCTGAACGGTCTCGGCGGCGGGGAAGACCGCGCGGGCACCACGAGCCAGAGCCGCTGCCGCGGCCGGGGCCGACGCCGAGCCCTTGAAGGAATCAGGGGCGCAGACGATCCGCGGCCGCCATGCCGAGCCGGCTGGCGCCGAGGTGCCGTGTATCGGAGAACTCAAACTCATTCCTTCATTCAACCTCATCGTCGGAAGCGGATGGTCAGATATCCGCACCTCAGCCATTATCCACGATTCGGAATAAAGTTTCCATAAAAACGTGTGAGCAATTTGACTTTGCCGCCACGGCCCAGCACACTCATAGCAGTCGTTCGGAATACCATTTCCGAACGGCGAAAACCGTCAGCGCATGTCAAGGAGGTCACCGTGGACCTGGATGAGTTCAATCGGCTCCCCGCCGATGAAGCCCGCAGTCTGCTGCGCCCCTGCCTCGATGTCGATCGCTGGATCGAAGCGGTCGTTGCAGCGCGTCCTTTCGCCGACCTCGACTCCGCACTCGCAGCGGCCCACAATGACGCCGCCCCGCTCACCACCGATGAGATCGATGCCGCCATGGCCCACCATCCTCGGATCGGGGAGAAGGCGAAGGGCGACGGCGCCGAGGCCGAGCACTCGAGCCGCGAGCAGGCCGGGCTCGGCACTCTCGACGATGATGTGCAGGCCCGACTGGCCGCGGGCAACGCCGCCTACGAGGAGCGCTTCGACCGCGTCTTCCTCATCCGCGCAGCCGGCCGCACTCCCACTGAGATTCTGGCCGAACTGGAGCGACGCATGACCAACACCGAGGCGGAGGAGAACACCGAGGTCGGCAAGCAGCTGATCGAAATCGCCGCCCTGAGACTCGAAGGAATCCTCGCATGAGCTTCATCACCGCACACGCCCTCGACTCGACTGTCGGCACTCCGGCCGCAGATCTCGAAGTCACTCTCTACTCCGGCGCCGAAGAGATCGTCTCGGCCCGCACCGATGACAACGGGCGGGTTTCGGACTTCGGCCCTGACCACCTCGAGCCCGGCGACTACCGGATCGTCTTCGGCACCGGTGCTTACTTCGCCGCCAGGGACATGGATCATTTCCACCCCGCTGTGACGATCGACTTCACCGTCCAGGCCGGGCAGGCGCACTACCACATCCCCCTGCTGCTGAGCCCCTTCGCCTACAGCACCTACCGCGGCAGCTGAGCCGCTCCGACAACGACATCAGGGGAAGCAGGCCCCCTGCAGGATCAGATCCTCAACAAACCGCCGAAGCCGACCGGACTGCCTCCGGCAGGCCTCGCCAATCGAATGGTTACGGCGTGCGGAAGCCCGCATGCCGACGAACTGGAGGAATATCACGATGAGCAAGGTCCGACTGACATCGAACCAGTACGGCAAGGCGGAGAACCGACTGATGCGGGTCTACCGCGACTCCGAGCGCCACGAACTCCGCGATCTCAACGTCACCTCGCAGCTGTGGGGCGATTTCGAGACCGCGCACACCAAAGGCGACAACGAACACGTCGTGGCCACTGATACGCAGAAGAACACGGTCTTCGCGAAGGCCAAGGAACTGGGCGTGAGCTCGCCCGAACAGTTCATCATGGGCTTGGCCGACCACTTCACCTCGAGCTTCGACTGGGTCACCGGCGGACGCTGGGAGGCCGAGGAATACGGTTGGAGTCGCATCAACGACCACAACCACTCGTTCTATAAGTCCGCCCCCGAGGTGCGCACCGCCGTCTTCACCCGCGACGGCGACAAGGACACGCTGATCTCCGGCTTCAACGGACTCACCGTGCTCAAGACCACGGAATCCGGCTTCGTCGGCTACCCGAAGGACAAATACACGACTCTGCCGGAGACCGAGGACCGGATACTGGCCACCGATATCGCCACCCGCTGGATCTACAACACCACCGACCTCGACTTCGAAGCCGTGTACCGCCGAGTCAAGGAGATCATCCTCGACTCCTTCACCGATCACTTCTCCCACGCCCTGCAGCACACGCTGTACCAGATGGGCGAGAAGGTCATCGAGGCCGTGCCGGAGATCGACGAGATCCGTTTCTCCTGCCCGAACAAGCATCACTTCCTCTACGACATCGAACGCTTCGGACTCGAGAATCCGAACGAGGTCTTCATCGTCGCCGACCGCCCCTACGGCCTCATCGAAGCCACCTTCACCCGTGA
>DGYMI06202__coassemble_1275_pt1 | contig 17351 bp, 13 predicted proteins | sample DGYMI06202__metabat2_low_PE_015 | metagenome-assembled genome bin DGYMI06202 | reverse complement strand
GGCCGACGGTGACGGAGATGGTGCCGTCGAAGTCGAAGGTCTTCGACGCGATGTGTCCCTGATCGTGATACTGCGAGAGGATCCCGTCATAGCGGCCGGTCAGCCCCTGGTGGAAGACGGAGTCGGCCGGGATCGGTCCGGCGACTTCGAAAGCGCCGGCAGCATTGACATTCTCAACGGCGGGACGGAGGATCTCGATCTCCTCGTCGCCGAAGGCGCCGTTCTCGCCACCGTGCGGATTGAGCGCTGCGACGGCCAGCCTCGGCGAGGCGACGCCGTAGAGCTGGAGGGCACGGTGGGCGCGTTCGATGGAATCGACCTGCGTGTCCACGGTGAGGGCGTCGAGGGCCTTGCGCAGGGACATGTGGCGGGTGGCGAAGAAGATCTGGAGTTTGTGGTCGGGGACCTTCGTGTTCTCCACGACGAACATCGTGTCCTGCTTCGTCACTCCGGTCAGCTCACCGAGCATCTCGGTGTGCCCGAGGTGCTGCGAACCGGACTTCCACACGGCTTCCTTGTTGATCGGGCCGGTGACGATTCCGGCGACCTTCTGATCCATAGCTGCCTGAGTGGCGATCTCGATCGCAGCCACCGAGGCCTTGCCGGCGCGGGCATCGACGACGCCCCATTCGGGCAGATCGTCACCGAGGACGCCGATGTCGAAGACGTCGATGACGCCTTCGCCGGCCGAAGGGGTCGACCAGTCGGAGATGGCACGCAGTTCAACGTCGAGTCCGAGGACGTCGACGGCACGCTTCATCACGGCCAGATCCGCCACGGCGATGCCGTGCTGATCGTCTCTGCCCGCGAATTCCGCGAGTACCGTGGCGGTGATCTCCGGTCCGATTCCGACGGGATCGCCCACTGTCACGGCGAGTGCTGGTGCTGTCATTGCTGTCTCCTCAGATGGTTCGTATTTTGTCAGTCGTTGGGGTGTACGGGGATCGCCTCTGCTGCTTCAGTCTCGTCTGACGCGGGCAGTGGTCGACAGGAATTCGAGGCATTCGACGGCGGTGCCGGTGTCTCCGATGAGACCGCCCTTCGTGACGATCGGCAGTGCGTCGGCGCGTCCGCCGACGAGGCGACCGCCCACGGCCAGCGGCACGATCTCCTTGTCGATCTCCATGCCCATCGCGCCGAGTTCGCGCATCACGGTGGCGGTGACGTCTCCACCGGTGGTGTAGAGGCCGGAGACCGGCATAGCGGACATGATCGTCGAGGCGATCACGGCCAGGCGCTGTGTCGTCTGTTCGGATTCCGCATCGGTGAGTTCGCGCAGATCGCTGGTTTCGAGGACGGTGGCGATGATGATCGCCCGCGCCGAGGCGGTCCGATCGATGAGGGCGAGTGTGGCCTCGACATCGGGCAGGCCCGCATCGTCCAAGGGAGTACGGAGGACCGTGACCGTGGGGTCTTCGGCCACGGCGGCAAGCTGCGAACGGGTGACCTCTGTCGCTGACCCCGAAATGCCGAGCAGAATGCCATCGGCACGTGCAGGCAGGCTGGACAGGGTCAGGGCGAGGCTGCCGGGGCCTGGATCGATGGTCACCCAGTCCAATTGCTCACCGTCGGCCAGACCTGCGCGGGTAAGGGTATCCGGGGCGGTCGCCTCGGCGACGTCGTGGCTGATCTCAGCGATGACGGAGCCGACGAGGTCGATATGGTCAGTCGTCAGCGCATCGGCGATGAGCACTTCCGCACCCTGCCCGATGGCGTCGAGCACTGCGGTGCGGACGGCATCACGACCGGCCAGCACCGTGGCGATATCGATGAGGCGGCAGTCGAGATCCGCACCGGAGGCAAGGATCTCCTCGACGACGGAGGTGCGCATAGGGGAGCGGACATCAAAGGCGAGTTCGGTGTGTTCGAGCAGTCGACCGCCCAGCAGCTGCCGTCCCTGCACGGTGGTCCTGCCTGCAGCGGGGAAGGCCGGTACGCACAGTCCCAACACGCGGTGGCGCGGTCCGCCGGATGCAGAGAGCGCTCGCCTGCGCGCCGCAATGGCGGCGTCCGCAGCGGGTCCGACATTGCCGCGCAGGGTGGTGTCGATGCGGCATGCCACGAGGTCGACCGGGCCGGCAGACTCGATGAGATCGGAGTAGAGCTCGCTTGCCTGCTGAGGGGGCAGGTGCCGGGAGTCGGTGTTGACGACGACCGCAGCGAAGTCATCGAGCAGACCTCTGATGTCGATGCTGCCGGCCGGGCTGGTCTCGGTGACGGTGATCGTCCGCAGTCCCGCCTCGGCGAACAGGGCCCCGCACGCATTGCCGCCGGTGAGGTCGTCGGCGACGATGAGGATGCGTGGGCTGGCCTGTGCCGAGGCGGCAGGTGTGGTCGCGTCGGAGTCGGGCATGTGCGAGGTGCTCATACGACCAAGTCGAGCACGAAGAGCAGCGGAAGGGAACAGATCCACACGGCCGTGGTGATTCCCGACCAACCCTTGATGGCGTTGATTCCGTCGAGGCCGGCGAATCGCGTGACGACCCAGAAGTACGAATCGTTGAAGTAGGAGAAGACCATCGAACCGGCGGTGCAAGCCATCACTGCCACGAGTGGGTCGAGTCCCAGCGGGTCGATGAGCGGAGCCGTCACCGAGGCGGCGGTGATCATCGCGACCGTGCCCGATCCCTGTGCCAGACGCACCAGGGAGGCGATGAGGAACGGAACGAGGAGGGCCGGCAAGCTGATCGAGGCGATCGCCTCGGCGAGGGCGTCGCCGACACCCGATTCGCGCAGCACGAGGCCGAAGCTGCCTCCGGCGCCGGTGATGAGCAGAATGAGTCCGGCCGAGGCTGCGCCGTCGGCCAGCCAGCTCTGCACCTGGTTGCGTGGCGTCACGCGGGGCAGCAGCGTGTAGACGGCGAGGACGAGGCCGATGATGAGGGCGACGACGGGGTTGCCGAGGAAGGCCAGAGGTGCGACCCAAGCGGAGGGCTCGTAGGCGTCTCCGGAGAGTTCGCCCTGCGCGTTCTTGTCGATCGCGGTGCTCACGGTGTTGGCGACGATGAGCAGGAGCGGGACGATGAGCGGAAGGAAGCCGAGGAAGGCGCCCGGTTTCTTCGATGAATCGGGAGCGGAACCGGTTCCGGCTGAGTCTCCGCCTTCGGCCGTGAGGACGCTGCCGCCGGCGGATCCCGATGCGGTCTCGACGACCGCCTCGGCGTAGACGTCGTGCTTGACCTGGGCGTTGAGGACGGGTTCGAGCTTCGGTCCGATCCACCGGGCGTAGACGACGACAACGGGCAGAAGGATGACGGTGAAGACGAGTCCGGCGAGGATGACCGATCCGATATCGGCGCCGAGGATGCCGGTAGCCGCCAGCGGACCCGGAGTCGGCGGCACCATGTGGTGGGTCAGCGTCATTCCGCAGCCCAGAGCCAGGGCGAGGGTGACGTAGCCGCCCTTCTTCACGCGAGCGATCGAGCGAGCCAGCGGGTTCATGATGACGTACCCGGAGTCGCAGAAGACCGGGATGGAGACGAGGGAGCCGACTGTGCCCATCGCCCAGGGTTCACGGCCCTTGCCGAAGGCACGCAGGAAGGCTCGGGCCAGGGAGTCGGCGGCGCCGGAGACCTCGAGGATCTTGCCGATGCCGACACCGAGTCCGATGACGATGCCGATGCTGGCAAGGGTGTCGCCGAAGCCCGTGGTTATGGAGTCGACGATCGAGAGCAGGTCCTGACCGGCGACGATGCCGGTGACGATGGCTGCCAGGAGAAGAGCGATGAAGGCGTCGAGTCGGGTCGCGAGCACGATGACGACGATCGTCGCGATTCCGGCGATCAGCGCCAGGATGAGTTGCAGGTCCATAAGGTCCTCCGCAGTGAGGCCGGCTCAGGGAGCCAGGGTGTGTGGTTCTCATTGACTTCTCGGTGACCCACGATGCCCGAGGGCAGTCGACGATCAGCTTCGAAGTTGAACAGTATGAGCAAGTATGTGTCATAACTGCGCATTTATGCAATGTCTGATCACTGAGGTGGCCACGTGGCGCATGAGGGGCATCACCGTTGATTTATACCCCCTAGGGGTATATGTTGGAGATATGGACAAACAGCAGAATCATCAGCATCACGGAATGCAGCCTGCTGAAACGGGCCATTCTGCACACACCGAGACCATGGATCACTCCGATCCCGCTCATCACGACCACGGCGGTCATGGCGGGCACACCGGTCACGAGGGGCATGCTGGTCATTCGGGCCACATGGGACATGCCGGCCACGGCGATCACGTCGCGCAGTTCCGGCGACTGTTCTGGATCATGCTCGTCATCGCCGTACCCGTCGTCGCCTTCAGCCCGATGTTCGGCCACCTCGTCGGATACGAGGTTCCCGAAACGGGCATCCTCGGCGCGCTTCGCTGGCTCTCGCCGATCCTCGGCACTGTCATGTACGTCTGGGGCGGCAAGCCCTTCCTGACCGGCGGTCTCGACGAGATCAAGGGCCGCAGCCCGGGCATGATGCTGCTCATCGCATTGGCGATCACAGTCGCCTTCATCTCCTCTTGGGGTTCGTCGCTGGGTCTGCTCGACCCGCAGCTCGACTTCTGGTGGGAGCTGGCGCTGCTGGTCGTGATCATGCTCGCCGGGCACTGGATGGAGATGCGCTCGCTGGCGCAGACCACGTCGGCGCTGGACAGTCTCGCCGCGCTGCTGCCGGATGAAGCCGAGAAGATCGTCGACGGGGAGACCGTGAGTGTCGCACCGGACGAACTCGTCGTCGGTGACATCGTCCTCGTTCGCCCAGGCTCTTCGGTTCCCGCCGACGGCCGGATCGTCGACGGCTCGGCCCATATGGACGAATCCATGGTCACCGGCGAGTCCGCCACGGTCCGACGAGGCGAAGGCGAATCCGTTGTAGCCGGCACCGTTGCCACCGACTCCGGCCTCCGCATCGAGATCACCGCGATCGGTGACGACACGACCCTGGCCGGAATCCAGAAGCTGGTCTCCGATGCCCAGAACTCGTCGTCGCGGGCCCAGCGCATCGCTGATAAAGCCTCGGCTTGGCTGTTCTGGTTTGCTCTCGGCTCAGCCGTGATCACCGCGGCCGTCTGGTCGCTCATCGGAATGCCGGACTCGGCGGTCGTGCGCACGATCACAGTACTCGTCATCGCCTGTCCTCACGCTTTGGGACTGGCTATTCCGCTGGTCGTCTCGATTGCCACCGAGCGGGCCGCCCGCGCCGGCGTCCTCGTCAAAGATCGGCTCGCGCTCGAAACGATGCGCACGGTTGATTCCGTGCTCTTCGACAAGACCGGAACCCTGACGGAGGGTGAGCCGACGGTCACCGGCATCGAGGTGGTCCCGAGTTCCGGTGCCACGCGGACCGAGGACGAAGTGCTGGGTCTTGCTGCCGCTGCAGAAGCTGACAGCGAACACCCGCTGGCCACCGCCATCGTCAAGGCCGCGGCTGAGCGGGGGATCGAGGTGCCGACGGCAGCAGACTTCTCTTCGTCACCTGCGGTCGGAGTCAAGGCCACCGTCTCAGGGCAGGCGGTCGAGGTCGGCGGCCCCAGGCTGCTCGAGGCATACGACGCCCCCGAAGCAGAGGCCGCGGAGACCTGGCGCGCCGAAGGCGCCATCATCCTCCACGTGCTCGTCGACGGATCGGTGGTCGGTGCCCTGCGTCTGGCCGACGAGATCCGGCCGGAGTCCCGCGACGCCGTCGATGCGCTCCACGCCATCGGTGCGCAGGTCGTGATGATCACCGGAGACGCCGAGGCGGTCGCGCAGTCCGTGGCCACTGAGCTCGGCATCGACCGTGTCTACGCCGGAGTCCACCCCGCTGACAAGGCGGCGAAGGTCTCCGAACTGCAGGGTGAAGGCAGCCGCGTCGCGATGGTCGGTGACGGTGTCAATGATGCTCCCGCATTGGCGCAGGCCGATGTCGGCATCGCCATCGGGGCCGGAACCGACGTGGCAATCGGCTCGGCCGGAGTCATTCTCGCCTCCGACGATCCGCGGTCAGTCCTCTCGATCGTCGAGCTGTCTCGGGCAACTTACCGGAAGATGAAGCAGAACCTGTGGTGGGCCGCCGGATACAACCTGCTGTCGGTGCCGCTGGCGGCAGGAATCCTCGCCCCCATCGGTTTCGTTCTGCCGATGAGCGTGGGCGCGATCCTGATGTCGATCTCGACGATCGTCGTCGCCCTCAACGCCCAGCTGCTGCGCCGACTCGACCTGGACCCACAGGCGGCTGTCGAGCGAGTGCTCTCCAAGAGCTGATCGCAGCGGAGACGACTGAGGCGGGTGATGCCATTGAGCATCACCCGCCTCAGTTCATTCTGGACGGTGGAAATGTCCGCACCGGTGGAGAATCAGTGCCGGCGGAGAGTCAGCGCGCCAGAGTCTCGTCGATGGAACTGGTTCCGGTGGCCAGCGTGACCTGTGTGCCCCACGGATCGACAACGTGGACGGAGCGTCCGTCATCGGCGAAGTCGAGGTTGTGTGCACGTAGACGAGCGACGAGGGCATCGAGGTCCTCGCGACCGGGAACGGTGATCGCAACGTCTCCGAGGCCGAGGCTCGCCGCCCGCGGTCCTGCGCCACGGCTGTTCCAGGTGTTCATGGCGACGTGATGGTGGTATCCGCCGGCCGCAGCGAAGAGGACACCGGGCATCGACGACAGCGAGGGCTCGAACCCGAGTGCGTCGACGTAGAATTCGCGGGCCTGCTGGATGTTGCCGACCTGCAGGTGGACGTGGCCGACGATGCCGGGCTCAGCGACAGTGTTCGCGAGGACGTCCTGATTGAGGTGGCGTTCGAGGAAACGGTTCGGGTCGAGGTAGAGCGAGTCCATCTGGACCTCACCGTCGAGAGAGTGCGTCCATTCCGAACGGGCGCGGTCGACGTAGAGTTCGATGCCGTTGCCTTCGGGATCGGTGAAGTAGAAGGCCTGGCTGACCAGGTGGTCGCTGGAGCCGACGAAGGTGCTGTTCGTGTTCTGCGCGGCGTGAGCGACCGTGGCTGCCAGGGCTTCCTTGGTGTCGAACAGGAAAGCCGTGTGGAACAGGCCGGCCTGCTTGGGATCGACGCCGGGAAGGCCAGGGGTGGCCACGAGCTTGACCAGGGGGGTGGTGCCGCGGCCGAGCACACGGTGGACCTCGCCATCGCGGGCGGTCTCCTCGAGGGGTTCCATCGCCAGGGCGTTCGAGTAGTAGTTCGACATCTTCTCGAGATCACCGACTCGCAGGGTCACTGCGTCCATGCCGGTGGCCGCGCTGAGTCGCTTCTCATCGACGGCGGTCGTCTGCGGGGCGATGGAGGCCGGTGCCTGGGTGGGGGTGGTGGTCATGCTGTTCTCCTGAGCGGATGGGCTGTTGATTCCAGTGTAGATCAAGTTAGTTTAACGTTCAACTATACTGATGTGGGATATATTCCCGACCCGCGCCGAGGCGGCCCGCCGTACGCGTTCATCGACGTTGGCGTCGTTGACAGATCCGATAGATTCTCCGTCATGGAGCATAATCAGCGCCCGGAGGTGCCGAAGGCCGGCCGCACCGTCACTCACAAGGTCCTCAGTCTGCTGACGACCTTCGAGGAGCCGCGGCGCAGCTTCACGCTCACCGAACTCGCCGAGGCGGCGCAGATTCCCCTGAGCACTGCGCACCGTCTGGTCAGCGAGCTCGTCGAATGGGAGTTCCTCTCCCGCACTCCGCAGGGCCGATATCAGCTGGGACTGCGCCTGTGGGAGATGGGGCAGAACGTCGGTCGGCAGCTGCGTGAGACGGCGCGGCCTTTCATTCAGGATCTCTATTCGTTCACGGGCGAAACATCTCAGCTTGCGATCCGAGATGGTCGCGAGGTGCTCTATATTGACCGGGTCTACGGGACCGAGCGGGTGCCGCGAGCGTCACGGGTCGGCGGGCGTCTGCCGATGCATTCCACCGCTGTCGGAAAGGTGATTCTCGCCTTCGAGGAAGATTGGCTCTCCGAGGCCTACCTGCGGCAGCCGCTCGACCAGGTCGCGCCGCGGACCGTGACGAACCCGGGCCTGCTTGCCGAACAGCTTGAGCAGATCCGTACCGAGGGATTCTCTGTGACCAACGAGGAGCAGCGGCCCGGTGCCTGCTCGATTGCGGTGCCTGTCTTCCATACCGGTCGGATCGGTTCGAGTATCGGCCTCGTCGTCGCATCCGAAAAAGCCGGTACATTGACCCGGCACCTTGCGACGCTCAAAGGAATCAGTGAGCGCATCGAGGCAGCAACCGCGAGGATCCCTCTCGAGACATTGTTGGGCTCGCATCGCTGAGAGGGCGCATCGGCAAGTCCTGTAGCCGGTCGAGGGTATCGGCCGATGGTTCCACCGAGGCTTCACGAAACCCCGGCTGAAAGTACTTCGCCGACGTTTTGCCCGTCTCCCTGGCGGTTCGCTGACCTCGGGAAAAGCCCAGTCGGCGCCGCCTGAGTCGGTTATTTCGGCACTTCCAACTCGCTTCCGTTGAATGGAAGCCCAGCCATCGAGGATTCCGTTTGCGCCTGTAGGGTGATCATCACTGTCAGCAGTGACCCGCATCACAGGAGATGGAATGACTTTGCAATCCGCAGCAGAGACCGGCAAGTGCCCCTACAGCGGCGCGGCCCAGGGGTCTCACCACGGGTACGAACCCTTCGACATGAAGAATCCTTTCCCGGCCTACGCCGAGATGCGCAAGGAAGAGCCCGTGATGTTCGACGAGCGGGTCGGCTATTGGGTCGTCACACAATACGACGACATCAAGGCCGTGTTCGAAGACTGGGAGACCTTCTCCTCGGAGAACGCGCAGGCCCCGGTGCGCAAACGCGGACCGCAGGCCACGAAGATCATGAACGACGGAGGCTTCACCGCCTACTCGGGCCTCTCGGCACGGATCCCTCCGGAGCACACACGCATCCGTGAGATCGTCCAGAAGGCCTTCACTCCGCGACGCTTCAAGAAGCTCGAACCGGAGATCCGCGAAAACGTCGTCAGCCGCATCGAGAAGATGCTCGAGCGTCCCGACAAGGACGGCGAGATCATCCGCGACCTCGCCTACGACATCCCGACCATCACCATCCTCACGCTCATCGGTGCCGATATCAGCAAGGTCGACACCTACAAGCGCTGGTCGGACTCCCGCGCCGCCATGACATGGGGCGACCTCTCGGATGAAGAACAGATCCCACATGCCCACAACCTCGTCGAATACTGGCAGGAATGTCTGAGCATCGTCGCCGATGCCCATGAGAACGGCGGAGACTCGATGACCGCCGACCTCGTCAAAGCACAGTCCGAAGGCGCGGAGATCAGCGACCACGAGATCGCCTCCGTCCTCTACTCGCTCCTCTTCGCCGGACACGAAACCACGACGACGCTGATCGGCAACACCCTGCGAGTGCTGCTGGCCCACCCGGACCAGTGGCAGGCAGTCATCGACGATGAGAAGAAGATCCCCGCAGCCGTCGACGAAGTGCTCAGGTATTCCGGTTCGATCGTCGGATGGCGCCGCAAAGCGCTGAAGGACACCGAGGTGGGAGGAGTGAAGATCGCAGAAGGCGACGAACTGCTGTTGCTCATGGGGTCGGCCAACCGCGACGAATCCCGCTTCGAAAGCGGAGAGGACTTCGACATCAGCCGGCCCAACGCCCGCGAGCACCTGTCCTTCGGTTTCGGGATCCATTATTGCCTGGGCAACATGCTCGCGAAGCTGCAGGCGAAGATCTGCCTGCAGGAGATCACCCGCCTGGCACCGAATCTGAAACTCGTCGGAGGCGAGGACATCGACTTCCGGGAGAACCTCTCGTTCCGTGTGCCCAAAACCGTCCCGGTGACTTGGTGAAGGAGAAGACCATGAGCCTCGTACAATCATTCGACTCCGCAGCCGAACCCCGGCTGGCCGACCTCGGCGGCAAGGGTGCCTCGCTGGTGACCATGACCCAGGCAGGAATGCCGGTACCGCCCGGATTCGTCGTGACGACCGAATCCTTCGACAGCTTCGTCTCCGAATCCGGCATCGCCGAGGAGATCGTGACCGAACTCGGAGCGCTCAATCCCGATGACGTCGCCGAGGTGGACGAGATCTCCGCGCGCATCCGCCGCCGACTCACCGACTCCGAGGTGCCCGAAGCGGTTCGGAGTGCCACGAAGACCGCCTATGACGAACTCGCTGCCGCCTGCGGAGGCGAAGTGCCTATGGCCGTGCGATCCTCGGCGACGGCAGAGGACCTGCCCGATGCCAGCTTCGCAGGTCAGCAGGACACCTACCTGTGGCTGACCGGATACGCAGCAGTGACCGAACACATCCGCCAGTGCTGGGCCTCCCTCTACACCTCCCGAGCCATCATCTATCGCCTGAAGAACAACATCCCCGATGAAGGCCTGTCTATGGCCGTCGTCGTGCAGAAGATGGTGAATGCGAAGACAGCGGGAGTGGCGATCACGATGAACCCCGCCAACGGCGACCGATCGAAGATCGCCGTCGATGCCTCCTGGGGAGTCGGAGAGAGCGTCGTCTCCGGCCTCGTCACCCCCGACAACGTTCTGCTGGACAAGATCACCCTCCAGATCGTCCACGAACACATCGGGGAGAAGCACATCGAACTCGTCCCCGCCGACGGAGAGCTCGCCGAACGCGAGGTCCCGGCCGACCGGGCCGAAATCCGGTGCCTCTCCGATGAGGAGCTGACGGCAGTGGCGACTCTGGCCAAGCGGGCGGAGAAGCACTACAAATGCCCGCAGGACATCGAATGGGCACTCGATCGGGATCTGCCCGACGGCGAGAACCTGCTTCTGCTGCAGTCCCGACCGGAGACGGTGCACTCCTCCGCAGAGAAGAAGACCGAGAAGGAATCCGACACAGCGGCGAAGCCAGCCGCACCGGCTGCAGCGTCGACCGGCGGAATCGACCTCGGGTCGATCACTGCCTCCCTGATGAAGAAGAGCGGCTGAACCTGGCCGCAGCAGACCTCACGCACTACCGAATTCACGAACAACCGATGCAATGGAGCAGACAATGTCAATGAAGTCGTTTCCTCGTCCCTCTGATCTTCCCGTACCCACCGGAGCCGAAGGCTGGGAGAAGATCTACCCCTACTACCTCGTGTTCCAGGACGGCCTGAAGGAGATCGAGGACGAGAAGTTCTGGTTCTGCGATTCGCAGCACTGGCCGACCGTGTTCAAACCGTTCGAGACCATCGGCGGGGAATTCGCCGTCAAGTGCCTGGGCCAGTACAACGCCCGCCACCTGATGATCCCCAATGCCAACGGCATCGACTTCCGCATCCACCAGGGCTACCTGTACATGTCGCCCATCCCCGTGCCCGAGGACCAGATCGAGGCCCGACTGCCGGAATTCCAAGCGCGCATCGGCCACTACTTCGCCAACTGGGAGCCGCTCCTGGAGCAGTGGAAGACGAAGGTCCGCGGAACCATCGATGAGATCGAAGCGCTCGATTTCTCGAAGCTGCCCGACATGGTCCCGATGGATGACATCCTCTCCGGCAAGGCCAAGGACGGATCCGAGCGACTGCTCGAGAACTTCGACCGACTCATCCAGCTCGCCTACCAGAACTGGCAGTACCACTTCGAATTCCTCAACCTCGGATACATCGCGTACCTCGACTTCTTCAACTACTGCAAGGAGATCTTCCCCGACATCCCCGACCAGTCGATCGCGACGATGGTTCAGGGCGTGGACATGGAGCTCTTCCGCCCTGACGACGAACTCAAACAGCTCGCCACCACAGCTGTCGAGCTCGGACTGCAGTCGGCTTTCGACAACACCGACGACGCCGAGGCGACGCTGCAGGCCATCGCGGAAGCCGACGGAGGCACCGCCTGGCTGGCCCAGTGGGAGAAGGCACAGGACCCCTGGTTCAACTTCACCACCGGCAACGGCTTCTACGCCCATGACGAATACTGGAAAGAGAACTTCTCGATCCCGCTCGGCTTCATCGCCGATTACATCCGTCGCCTCGACGAGGGGCAGACCATCATGCGTCCGACCGAAGCTCTCATCGAAGAGAAGGAACGCATCGTCTCCGAGTACCGCGATCTCCTCGATGACGAGCAGGGGGCGACCTTCGAAGCCAAACGGCAGCTGGCCGCCACCGCCTACCCGTACGTGGAGAACCACAACTTCTACATCGAGCACTGGACGATGGGAGTGTTCTGGCGCAAGGTCCGCGAACTCGCCGCCACCCTCGTCGAACACGGAGTCTTCGCCGAAGCCGGTGACCTCCTCTACCTCAACCGCAACGAAGTCCGGGACGTCCTCTTCGACCTCGTCACCTCATGGGGTGTGGGTGCTCCACAGGGGCCGATCGCCCCGGCCTACTGGCCGCCGATCCTCGAAGAGCGCAAGAAGATCGTCGCAGCACTCAAGACCGCTCGTCCGCAGCCAGCACTGAACACCCCGCCGGAGGCCATCACCGAGCCCTTCACCCGAATGCTGTGGGGAATCACCACCGAACAGGTCCAGTCCTGGCTCGAAGCCGACTCCGACAACGTCACCGGTATGCGCGGAATGGCCGCCTCACCCGGAGTCGTCGAAGGAGTGGCCCGTGTGGTCATGGACGCCTCGCAGATCCACGAGATCGAACAGGACGAGATCCTCGTCGCCCCGGTCACCGCACCCAGCTGGGGACCGATCTTCGGCAAGCTCAAGGCCACCGTCACTGACATCGGCGGAATGATGAGCCACGCCGCCATCGTCTGTCGCGAGTACGCACTGCCGGCCGTGACAGGCACGGGCAACGCGTCGACGACGGTCAAGACCGGTCAGCGACTGCGCGTGGACGGAACCCGCGGCACTGTGGAGATCCTCGACCTCGAAGACTCCGTCCCCGAAGTCAGCGGTCCCGGCGCCCACAGCCACGCTCACGCCACGGCAGCGAGCTGAACGATGGCTGATCCACGCACGGTGCTCATCACCGGCGCCGCCGGAGGACTGGGACGCGCCTTCGCCGAAGGGTTCGCTGCGGCCGGTGACCGAGTGGTCGTCGCCGACATCAACCTCGCTGGTGCGGAGGAGACAGCCACGGCCCTGCGCGCCGCCTCGGGGGAGGCCCTGGCCTGCGAAGTCGACGTCACCGACCGTGACTCGACGGTGAAACTCGCCGAGGCGGCTGCGGACTTCGGCGGCGGCAGCATCGACGTCGTCGTCAACAATGCCGCGATCTACGCCGGGATCACCCGGTCTCCCTTCGAGGACATCGCCGAAGCCGAATGGGACCTCGTGATGGGCGTCAACCTCAAAGGCCCCTGGCAGGTGACGCGGGCAGTCAGCCCCTACCTGCCGGCGGGCGGAAGAGTCGTCAACCTGTCATCGGCGACGGTGATGTCCGGATCCACCCAATGGGCACACTATGTGGCATCCAAAGGTGGGGTCATCGCACTCACCAGGGTGCTGGCGAAGGAACTGGGAACCAGAGACATCACGGTCAACGCGATCGCCCCCGGGTTCACACTGACCGAAGCCAGCTATGAGCTGATGGACGATGCAGCGACCTACGGAGTCGACCGCGGAGCCATCCGCCGTGCCAGCCAACCCGACGACATCGTGGGTGCCACGATGTTCCTCGCTTCACCCGACGCCGGATACATCACCGGCCAGACACTCGTCGTCGACGGTGGCCGACAGTTCATCTGAACGCTTCAACCAGACGACACAGCAATCACAGACCAACAGCACCACTGTAGGAAAGGGAATGACATGCCGACCGTACATTTCACCGATTCCGAAGGCACCACCCGCGACATCGACGCCAAAGTCGGCGACTCCGTGATGGAGACCGCTGTGCGCAACGGAGTGCCAGGCATCGTCGCCGAATGCGGCGGGTCCCTCTCATGCGCCACCTGTCACGTCTTCGTCGCCGAATCCGACCTCGACGGGCTCGACCCGATGTCGGAGATGGAAGACGAGATGCTGTGGGGCACAACCGAGGACCGGGAAGACAACTCCCGCCTGTCCTGCCAGCTCAAGATCACAGATGACACCGACCTGCACGTGACCACTCCGGAAACCCAGGTGTGACATGACGACGACAACGCAGACGAGACCGGCCGACGCACAGGATCGACCGGCTCGCACACAGACCGGGATGCTCATCATCGGAGCCTCCCAGGCCGGAGTGCAGCTGGCGATCTCACTGCGGGGGACCGGATTCACCGAATCGATCACCCTCCTCGGCGAGGAGGACCACCGTCCCTACCAGCGCCCGGCCCTGTCGAAGGAGTTCCTGCAGGGCACGGTCGACAAAGAGAACCTCATCTTCCGCAGCGCCGAATACTGGGACGAGCACAACATCGAACTCGTCAAGAACTCGCGCATCGAGAAGATCGAGAAGAACCCGGACGGCTCCGGAGTCGCCATCGCCACCGACGGTGAGGAATACCCCTTCGCCCGATTGGCATTGGCCGTAGGGGCGCGGGCCAGACCCCTCGAGGTTCCCGGCTCCGATCTGTCAGGAGTGATCTATCTGCGCAGCGCCGATGACGCGCTGTCGCTGAAGGGCAGCCTCGACGACTTCACCGACGTCGTCGTCATCGGCGGCGGATTCATCGGTCTCGAAGTCGCTTGCTCCCTGCACGGAATGGGCAAGAACGCCACCGTGCTCGAGCACGGCCCCCGACTCATCGGGCGCGCCGTCGGAGAAGAGACCTCCGAGTACTTCTACCAGGCGCACCGGGACCGTGAACTCGACATCATCCTCAACTCCCGGGTCGAATCACTCGTCGACGACGGCAGCGGACGTGTGTCCGGAGTGGCACTGGCAGACGGGACCGTGGTGCCGGCCCAGCTGGTCATCGTCGGTATCGGCGTCATCCCGAACACCGGACTGGCCGAGCAGATGGGCCTGGAGACCGACAACGGGATCGTCGTCGACCGCTATGCGCTCGCCTCCGATGGCACCACCATCGCCGTGGGAGACGTGGCGAACATGCCCAACCCGCTGCCGGACGCGCCGGAGGGGGAGCGGATCCGCCTCGAGAGCGTGAATAACGCGATCGAACATGCGAAGGTCGCCGCCTATTCGGTCTCGGGCCGACGTGAGGAATATGCCGGCATTCCCTGGTTCTGGTCGAACCAGGCTGATATGAAGCTGCAGATCGCCGGACTGTCGATGGGCTTCGACTCCACCGTGGTTCGTCGCGACGACGAGAAGGGCAAGTTCAGCGTCCTGTACTACCGCGAGGGGCAGATCATCGCAGCCGACTGCGTCAATGCTCCCCTGGACTTCATGGCCGTGCGCACTGCTCTGGCGAAGAACCAGCAGATACCTGCCGACCAGGCCGGCGATATGAACGTCATGCTCAAGTCCATCGCCGTTGACCGAGAGGATTCCCGATGAACACCCGTACCGAGAGCAGCAGCCGCGAGCAGGACTATCCGAGCTGGGCGGCAGCGGAGTCCGGTGACACTGCAGCCGATCCTCGAGCAGTCCGCTTCGCCGCAGACTTTCCCGTCCGTCCCATCCCGATGGAAGGGACGGTGGACACACGGCCGATCTGTTCGACTCCGGGCAGCGGATTCGAGGAGTTGTGGAAGCAGATCGAACCCGAGACGCGCACCCGCGGCAACGATGTGCACCTGCCGATCTCGGCCGCCTACGCCGAGCGACTCTGCGACGCCTACCCCTCGGCCGACCGTGAGCTCGTGCTCGTCACGATCATCCTCCACGACACCGGCTGGGCGCATGTCGACGAATCCCGGATCATCTCCGAAGGCTTCGGCGGTGACTGGCGCAAGGCCACAATCCGCTTCGAACACGAACGCGAGGGCTGCCTCGTCGCACGTCGGGTTCTGCCGGGCCTCGGCTACTCCGAGGACTTCATCGAACGTGTCTGCGAGATCATCGACGGCCACGACACCCGCCCGGTCGCTTACAGCCTCGAAGACGCACTGGTCCGTGACGCCGACCGTCAGTGGCGCTTCGACCGGGCCGGAATCGCCTTGTCCGCGTCATGGTTCGATATGGACATGGCCACCTACACCGATCGGCTGCAGAGAGAGATCATCCCCGAACTCATCACCGAAGCCGCGGTGGCCATGGCCGAAGAGGACCTGCGTCGCCAGCGGGAACTGCTGCGCACCGAGGTCATCCGATGAGCACCGTCGACACTGTCACCACGACACTGACCCGGGCCGACCTGCGCAGAGACCTGCCGTACAGCCACGTCGATGATCATTTCATCGATGGGGCGTGGACGGAGGCAACCGATTCCGAACGCAACCCCGTCATCGATCCGGCGACGGACGAAGTGTGGGGCTCGGTGCCGGCAGCCACCTCGGCGGAACTCGATCGAGCGGTGACCGCAGCACAGGAATCGATGACCGAATGGGCGAACCTGACCGCGGCCGCGCGTGCGGAATACCTGGTGCGGATCGCCGAGGAGATCGAAGCACGAGCCGAAGACCTGGCACGGACGAACACCCTGGAGAACGGCACCCCGATCTCTGAGACCAGGGGAGCGGCGGCGAATGCGGCCGGCATCTTCCGACATTTCGCCACTCTGTCCGGATGGCTCGACGATGAGGACCTCCGTGACTTCCCAGCTGCCGCCGACTCCTATTCGGTGGTGCGCAAGGATCCGATCGGAGTCTGCGCGCTCATCGCGCCGTGGAACTTCCCGATCAACCTCGTCGTCGTCAAGCTCGCTCCCGCGCTTTTGGCCGGGTGCGCCGTGGTCATCAAGCCCGCCTCGGTGACGCCGCTGTCCATCCGCTTCATCATCGATGCGGTTGCCGCTGCCGGAGTTCCTGCCGGAGTGGTCAACCTGCTCACCGGTCCCGGACGATTCGGCGATGCCCTCGTCCGGCATCCGGGAATCAGCAAGGTCGCTTTCACGGGGTCGACCCCGGTGGGGCGCCGCATCGCCGCTGCCTGCGGTGAGCTGCTGCGGCCGGTGACTCTGGAGCTCGGCGGCAAATCGTCTGCGATCGTGCTGCCGGGCGCCGATCTGGAAGCGATGGGGCGGGTGCTCGTGCGGTCGTGCATGCGCAACACCGGGCAGACCTGTTACATCTCGACCCGGATCATCGCACCGGCGTCCCGGTACGACGAGGTCGTCGAGGTGGTGAGCCGGACGATCGCCGAGGGGCGGCAGGGAGATCCTCTCGCCGAGGACACGATGTTCGGGCCAGTGGCCTCGCGGTCCCAGTACAAGACCGTCATGGAATACGTCGCCTCCGCACACGAGGAGGGAGCAATCGCTGTCACCGGGGGAGCGGCCGCCGACGTCGAAATCGACGGAAAGGCTGGGATGTTCATCCAGCCGACGGTATTCGCCGAGGTGACCCCGCAGATGCGCATCGCCCGGGAGGAGATCTTCGGCCCCGTGATCTCGATCCTGCGCTACGACGATTCGCAGGGCCCCGACGAAGCCATCGCC
>DGYMI06202__coassemble_1219_pt1 | contig 18810 bp, 20 predicted proteins | sample DGYMI06202__metabat2_low_PE_015 | metagenome-assembled genome bin DGYMI06202 | reverse complement strand
TGACGGGGGCCCAGCAACCTCGCGCGAGGTTGCTGGGCCCCCGTCAGGTAGTAATAGGGGTTAGGTGGCGGAGCGTTGGGCGGTGTCGACGACGTTCTTGAGCAGCAGAGCTCGAGTCATCGGACCGACGCCTCCCGGGTTCGGGGAGACCCAGGACGCCACCTCGGCGACCGCGGGATCGACGTCTCCGACGATCTTCGACTTCCCCGTCTCCGGGTCAGTCTCACGCGAGACGCCGACGTCGAGGACGATCGCTCCCGGCTTGACTGCCTCGGCCTTCACGATTCGAGCCGCACCGGCGGCCGCGACGATGACATCGGCCTGAGCCAGCAGCTCATCGAGGTTGCGGGTGCCGGTGTGTGTCAGGGTCACGGTCGCATTGTGCTCACGCCGCGTCAGCAGCGCACCGATGGACCGGCCCACGGTGACCCCGCGACCGATGACCACGACATGCTTGCCGGCCAGTTCGATGCCGTTGCGGGTGATCAGTTCGATGACTCCGCGCGGAGTGCACGGCAACGGAGTGGTGATCTCCGAATTGACGTTGAGCACGAGTCGTCCGAGATTCGTCGGATGCAGACCATCGGCGTCCTTGGCCGGATCGATGGCCTCGAGGATCGTGTCCGTGTCGATATGGTCCGGAAGAGGAAGCTGCACGATGTATCCGGTGCAGGCGTCATTGTTGTTGAGCTCGTCGATGACGGCCAACAGCTCATCCTGGCTCACCGACTCCGGAAGGTCATGGCGGATCGAATGGATCCCGACCTCGGCGCAGTCACGGTGCTTGCCCGCGACGTACCACTTCGATCCGGGGTCCTCCCCCACCAGGACGGTGCCGAGGCCCGGGACGACCCCGGACTCCGCCAGGGTCGCCACTGCCTCGGTGAGTTCGGCTTTGATCTGCTTCGCGCAGGCTCTGCCGTCGAGGATCTGTGCACTCATCAGTACTGTTCCAGGCCTTCGTAGAGGGGGAATTCGTCGCTGAGCTTCTTCACGCGAGCCGCGAGCGCTTCCACGTCGGCGCCCGGCTTGAGCGCCTCGGCGATGACGTCGGCGACCACGGTGAATTCCTCGTCGCCGAATCCGCGGGTGGCCAGGGCCGGGGTGCCGATGCGCAGTCCGGAGGTGACCATCGGCGGGCGCGGGTCGAAGGGAACGGCATTGCGGTTGACGGTGATTCCGACATTGTGGAGGAGATCCTCGGCCTGCTGTCCGTCGAGGGCGGAATTGCGCAGGTCGACGAGGACGAGGTGGACATCGGTGCCGCCGGTGAGCACGGTGGCTCCGGCTTCGGCGACGTCGGAGGCCAGGAGGCGTTCGGCCAGGATCTGAGCACCGCGCACGGTGCGTTCCTGACGTTCCTTGAACTCGGCGGAGGCGGCGAGCTTGAAGGCCACGGCCTTTGCCGCGATGACGTGCATGAGCGGTCCGCCCTGCTGTCCGGGGAAGACTGCGGAGTTGAGCTTCTTCGCGTATTCCTCCTTGCCGAGGATGAAGCCGGAGCGGGGTCCGCCGATGGTCTTGTGCACCGTCGAGGACACGACATCGGCGAAGGGCACGGGGTTCGGGTGCAGGCCGGCGGCGACGAGTCCGGCGAAGTGGGCCATATCGACCCACAGCTTCGCACCGACCTCGTCCGCGATATCGCGGAAGGCCTGGAAATCGAGCTGACGGGGGTAGGCCGACCAGCCGGCGACGATGACCTCGGGACGGTGTTCGAGGGCCTTCTCGCGCACCTTGTCCATATCGATGCGGTAGGTGTCGGGGTCGACCTCATAGGAGGCGACATCGTAGAGGCGACCGGAGAAGTTGATCTTCATGCCGTGGGTGAGGTGACCGCCGTGTGCCAGGGACAGACCGAGCATCTTGTCACCCTGACGGGCCAGAGCGTGCATGACCGCCGCGTTGGCCGAAGCGCCCGAGTGAGGCTGGACGTTCGCGTAGTCGGCGCCGAAGAGGCTCTTGGCGCGGTCGATGGCGAGGTTCTCTGCCACGTCGACGTATTCGCAGCCGCCGTAGTAGCGCTTGCCGGGATAGCCCTCGGCGTACTTGTTCGTCAGCACCGACCCCTGTGCTTCCAGCACGGCGCGGGGGACGAAATTCTCCGAGGCGATCATCTCGAGCGTCGAACGCTGGCGACCCAGCTCGAGGTCGAGGACTTCCGCAATCTGCGGGTCGATGTCGGCAAGCGAAGCCTGCATCGAATTTTCGGTCATGAGTACTCTCCTGTGGCATCCGATGATGGGAGCGAGGCAGCACGCAGAATGCGGCCGTCACCCGCCACCATGCTAACAGCGACGCCGCCTGGCTCCGGGGCCGCGACCGCCATCCGGATGCCGACACCGGATGGGTGGAATCCGCAGCCACCGATTAGGATCAAGACCATGAACTGCGAATGGATTCTGAGAGTCACCTGCCCCGATTCGACCGGCATCGTCCATGCCGTGACCGGAGTGCTCGCAGGGCTCGGCGGCAACATCACCGAATCGCAGCAGTTCTCCTCCCCCGATTCCCGTCAGTTCTTCCTGCGCCTGCAGTTCTCGACGTCCGACCAGACCACGGTCCGGACCGTGGAGGACGCCCTCGCCGAGGTGGCTCCCCAGTTCGCGATGACCGTGAGCCTGCAGCCGGTGGAGAAGAAGACCCGCACCCTGATCATGGTGTCCAAGGCCGCGCACTGCCTCAACACTCTGCTGTTCCGGCATTCGGCCGGTCAGCTGCCCATCGACATCGTCGGCATCGCCGGCAACCACGACGATCTGCGTCCGCTCTCCGAATTCCACGGACACGATTTCCACCATATTCCGATCACCAAGGACACGAAGGCCGAAGCCGAGGCGAGACTCTCCGCTCTCGTCGATGAGCTCGATGTCGAACTCATCGTCTTGGCCCGGTACATGCAGATCCTCTCCCCCGAACTCTGCGACCGCCTCGAAGGTCGGGTCATCAACATCCACCATTCGTTCCTGCCGAGCTTCAAGGGCGCGAAGCCCTACCACCAGGCGCACGCGCGGGGCGTGAAGATCATCGGCGCGACCGCGCACTATGTCACCAGCGACCTCGACGAGGGGCCGATCATCGAACAGGATGTCGCTCGCGTCGATCACAATCAGGCGATCGCCGACTTCGTCCGACAGGGCCAGGACGTCGAAGCGGCCGTGCTCGCCCGGGCCGTTGCCTGGCATGCGGAGGGCCGGGTCCTTATGGACGGCCACCGCACGGTCGTCTTCGACTGAACCACCACCTCACCGAGGCGGCCTACCGAACGGTGGGCCGCCTCGGCGATGGTCGGGGCTCGCATCACCGTGTGATGCAGTTCTGACACAACATCCGATTTTCCGTATCCCCGGACCAAAGGCTGGGTTAGCCTCAAAGCATGAGAGAGACCCACTTCACACCGGAAGCCGAGCTCCGACGTCTGCCGATCCCCCGCGGACCCGTGAATCTGGCCCGTCAGGCCGTGTTGCGTCTGGCGAACGTCGGGCTCACCGCCGCCTACGGCGCCTACCGGGCACACCCCGCGATCTGGCGTTTCACTGCCCGCCACTACAGCCCAAGACTCGAACCCTTCGCGAAGCTCAATGCGTGGATGATCTGCCAGCAGGCTTCCCTCGATGTGCCTGCGTATCAGGACTATCTGGCGCGCTCCGGATTCGAATTCCTGTGGTGGGATCTCGAGGCCTATACGCCGACGTCGAAGGACGAGTTCGTTCGCCGCTACAGCGAGGAGCATCGCTGCTGGGACGGTCGGATCGACCGCATCGGCACCGTCGTCGACGAGTCCTCGGGATCCTCGGGCACCCCGTTCAACTGGATGCGGTCGAAGAAGGAACTCGACACCGTCCATAAGAACGTCGCCGGCTATGTCACGATGCTCTTCGGCCACAAGGACCTGTTCTGCATCAACGCCTTCTCGATGGGGGCCTGGGCAACGGGAACGAATACGGGACTGGCCATGGCCAAAGTGGCGATGGTGAAGAACACGGGCCCGGATCTCGAGAAGATCCTCGACACGATGGAGCACTTCGGACCGAAGCACACGTACCTCATCAGCGCCTATCCCCCATTCCTCAAACATCTCGTCGACCGGATGGACTCCGAACCGGAGAAGTGGGCCGACTTCCGACTCAACGGGTTCGTCGGCGGAGAGGCGATGACCGAAGGTCTGCGCGACTACCTCGAGGTGCGTTTCGACCGTGTGTACTCCGGGTACGGCGCCAGCGACCTGACGATCGGGATGGCCGGCGAATCCGATCTCTCGGTCGTCATCCGCCGGGCGCTGGCCCATGATCTGGACTTCCGTGCCGATGTCCTCGGTCCTGACGAGTCGCGTGTGCCGATGGTCTTCCAGTACAACCCCTTGGAGACCTTTCTGGAGACCACCGACGACGGTGAACTGGTTGCCACGATCAACTCGTCTGCGGTGATGAGTCCGCGGTTGCGCTACAACATCGGCGACGAGGCCGCTCTCATCGACTTCCCCACCATGGTCGCGCTCACTCGCCGCCATCCGGATCTGGCGCGAGCATGTTCAGAGGCGTTTGCCGGAAACGGGATGAAGCTGCCTTTCGTGCTGCTGTTCGGACGCGCGGATTCGACGATCTCGTATATGGGAGCCAATATCTATCCCCTCGACATCGAGAACGGGCTCTACCGAGACAATCCCCAGGCCCACCTCATCGAATCCTTCCGCATCGAACTGCGCGAGATCGCCGGTCATGAACAGCGCCCGGCCCTGCACATCCAGCTGCGGGAAGAGGCCCCGACCATGGACGATGCCTCACGGCAGGAGTTGGCCGAGACGATCCAGGCGGGGGTGCTCGGGCACCTGGCGTCGGTGTCGAGGGACTTCGCGCAGAGTCTGGAGGAGGACCCTACCACCGCGGAGATCCACGTCGAGATCCACGACCACGCCACCGGGCCGTTCGAAACTGCAACTAAAAAGATCAAGAACGTCTACGTTCAGAGAACCCAGGAGGGTGACGATGCGATCGAATGATTTCTCCCAGGCTCCGCCCCAGGCCCGAGGCGAGGTGTTCTTCCTCGGCGCGAACCGCTACCGCAACCCGCTGGCGATGGTCGGCCAGCTGCGACGGTGGCCACGAGTGGCCAAAGGGCTGAAGGCCTCAGCCGGATACCTGTGGCACCGCAGCTACTATGAGTTCCCCGACCGGATCGGGCTGATGGTCGCCTTCGCCACCTATGACGACCTTCTGGCCTATGCGCGCACCCCCGAGCACCGGGAGATCATGAAGTGGCTGGTCGGCGGCGGCAAGGACTCTCCGGCCCGAGGCGGCTTCATCCGGATCCTCACGGCCGAGGAATGGGGATACACGAATGGAGAGTACCGGGCCGAGGACGGCCGACTGGGCATGATCGACGAATTCACGAAGCTCAGCTCCGAATGAGACCGCGGCGGGTGAGCTCCCGGGCCGATCTCGCTGAGTTCATCGACCTGGACCCACGCCTGGCGCGAGCGCGCGGCGAGGAGGACCATTATGTTCCTCTCTTCGCCGCCGATATCCGCGACTGGTTCGCCGGCCGAGGATGGTTCGACGAACCCGTCGAGCTGTGGCTGTTCGACACCGATCAGGGAGAAGCGGCGGCCAGAGTCATGTGCCACCGGTCGGCGGCCTTGGCCGCGGAATTGGACTCCGCTCACGCTTCTGCTCCGCCTCTGTTCTTCGGCGCCGCAGAAGCCGTGGACGCAGAAGCGCTCAAAGAGCTGATTGCATTCCTCGTCGAACGGGCCGAGCAGGTGGGAGCCTCACGGATCTTCGGCCCGGTCTCGCCTCTGCCGAACGTCACCGGCGGTCTGCTCACCGACGGCGTCGATCGTCCCGGCTTCTTCGACACCGCGTGGAATCCCGCCTTCTTTTGGCCAGCATTCGCCGAGGCGGGGTTCGACGCCTGGGGTCCCGCACACACGTGGGAAGTGCCCGTCGGGTCCATTCCTGCAGACCGAGCCACCACGGTCACCGCCGCCGAATGGCATCGCCTGGGCCTGCGTCGCCGTCATGTCTCTCGAATCGGTCTCCGTCGCTTCGCCGACCGGCTGCTGCCGACGCTCAACGCGGCTTTCTCCTCTCTGCCCTATTACACAGACATCTCCCCCGCGCAGCTGCGCTCACAGATGCAGGGCCTGTCCGCCCTGATGGATCCGGATCTCATCATCGATATCACCGGTGCGCATGATCCCGACGACGCCCCGCCTCGGTGCTTCGCACTCGTCATCCCCGACCCAGTGCCGATTCTGCGCCGCCACGGCGGCCACCTCGGTGTTCGCACCGTTCTCGATCTGCTCCGGCACCGCCGCACGCTGCGAGACGCCGTGCTCATCATCCAGGGCACCGACCCCCGCCATCAGGGAACGGGCCTGCTCAGCCTCGCCATCCGCGAGCTCAACTCCGCGCTGGTCGCCAACGGATATCGACGGCTGCGGGTCACATTCATCGCCGAGGACAATCCCGCCTCGGCGGCGGTCTTCGCCCGTTCCGGCGGCAGCGAGATGCACCGGCTCGTGTTCGTCGACCGCAAGCTGCCGCCGTCCTCACCCGAGGAGCACCATTGACACTGACCCCGGCTCTCATCGAGTCGCTCCTCACCGAAGCCGCCTCCGCTCCATCGGCCCACAACACGCAGCCGTGGGTCCCCGAAATCACAGACTGCACGGCCGAGGTCGCGCAGGTGCGGGTCGGCGTCGACCCCGCTCGCCTGCTGCCGCACGGGGACCCGCGCAGTGAGGACCTCCACCTGGGCATGGGCTGCTGGGTGGAGTCGCTGGTGATCGCCGCCGCCGAGGCGGGGGTGCGCACCGAATCGGTCACCGTTCGAGGACGCGGTCCCACCTTGGACATCCGGCTGCGCCTGACCGCCACGGAATCCATGGCATCCGTGGAATCCACGGCGGGCCCCACCCGGGTGGAATCGGCGTTGACGGACGGGAGCGCATGGCCGAGGTTCGGGGTGGCCGATCTGCACCATCGGCAGGTCGACCGCGGCCCCTTGAAGCGGTCGGACCCCCGATTCGCCGAGGCCACTGAAATCTGCCGCAACGTCATGGCCGAGACAGCGGTCCGCCTCGTGGAAGTCCCCGACGATGCCTGGCGCGGATGGCTGCGTCGTGCCGCACTGCATTCCTATGGCAACCGATCGGTGTTCACCGAGACTCTGCGCTGGCTGCGCTTCGACACCGACGACCCGGCTTACGATCAGGACGGACTCACCGCCGAGTGTCTGCGCATCCCCGCGCTCGGTGCTCGAGCAGCGGCAGCTCTCGATCGCCCATGGCTGCATTCCTGGATCACCGGCCTGGCATCGGTGAGCCTCGCACCGGTGGCTTTGGCAAGAGCTGCGATAAGCAAGTACGCGAGCTCAGGTCGAGGTTCACGAATTGCGGTGCTTCCGCGTACGAAGCGAAGTCATCCTCATCATCTGGTCCTTGCCGTCCCCGATCGGCCGGCGCTGACAGCCGCGGATGAGGTAGAGATAGGACGGGTCTTACTTCGGACCTGGCTGACGTTCGACCGGCACGGGCTGCGCGTCGATGTCCATTCGGAACTCAAGGACAGCCCGACCGTCCGAGACGAAGTGGCGACCTTCCTCCGTGGTCGAGCACGGGGCCACACCGACTGTCAGGAGTTCGACCGTCCGATCGCCGCATTCACCGTCGGATCCTCCACGACTCCGGTCCCCCGAGCACCGCGATTGTCACCGTTCTAGCTCTTCCGTCGGCGACGACCCGCGGTGTATTCTCACGGCAGATAGGCGCTCAGGGAATTCACACCTTCGACCTCTTGTGCTGTAAGGTCGGCTCGGCCTATCAAAGGAGCTGAGCTCAGATGACGGAAACCACTTTCCGCACGATTGCGATCGTCCTCTACTTCATCGGCATGCTGGCCATCGGCTGGTTCGCCTATCGTAAGACGAAGAACAACCTCGACGACTACATGCTCGCGGGACGTGGACTCCGGCCCAGCGTTGCGGCATTGAGCGCCGGCGCATCGGACATGTCCGGCTGGCTGCTGATGGGTCTGCCCGGCGCCATCTACGTCTCCGGTCTCATCGAAGCCTGGATCGCCATCGGCCTGACGATCGGCGCGTGGATCAACTGGAAGATCGTCGCTCCTCGACTGCGTGCGTTCACGGAGAAGGCCGGCGATTCGATCACGATCCCCAGCTTCTTCGAACAGCGGCTGAAGGATCGGACCCGTCTGCTGCGCATCGTCTGCGGCATCATCATCCTCGTCTTCTTCACCTTCTACGTCTCTTCGGGAATGGTGGCTGCCGGCAAATTCTTCGAGTCGAGCTTCGGGCTCAACTACCTCGGCGGAATGCTCCTCGTCGCCGCGATCACGATGATCTACACCCTCTTCGGCGGCTTCCTCGGTGCGACCCTCACCGACGTCGCCCAGGGACTGCTGATGTTCGCCGCACTTGTGGCCGTGCCGATCGTCGCCGTCATCAACGCCGGCGGACCGTCGACCGTGATCAACAATGTCTCGGAGATCGACCCCGGACTGCTCAACCTCTTCGGCTCTGACGGCTTCTGGACCTTCGCGACCATCACTTCCGTCGTCTCCGCCCTGGCCTGGGGTCTCGGCTACTTCGGACAGCCGCACATCATCGTGCGCTTCATGGCTCTGCGCACTCCTGCCGACGCCACCGTCGCCCGACGCATCGGAGTCGGCTGGATGGCGATCTCTGCTCTCGGCGCCGTCGCCACCGCCATCGTCGGCATCTCCTACTTCTCGCAGCACGCGGACATGGAGCCCGCCGACGCGGAAACCGTCTTCCTCGACCTCGCACAGATCCTCTTCCACCCGTTCATCGCCGGCCTCGTGCTGGCCGCGGTGCTGGCTGCGATCATGTCGACGATCTCCTCGCAGCTCGTCGTCACCTCGTCGGCTCTCATCGAGGACCTGTTCAAGATCGTCGCCCTGCGTGCCGGATCCACGCGCACACTGCAGGACAAGACCTATGTGCTGCTCGGCCGCCTCGGCGTGCTCGTCGTCGCCATCATCGCGGTAGTGCTCGCCATTTCGCCGTCGAACAGCATCCTCGATCTCGTCGCCTTCGCATGGGCAGGCTTCGGTGCCTCGTTCGGACCGATCGTTCTGCTCACGCTGTTCTGGAAGCGTCTGAGCAACTGGGGTGCCCTGTTCGGTCTGCTCTCCGGTGCGGTCGTGGCCTTCGTCTGGGGCCAGGTGAGCACCCCGATGACGGACGCGATCTACGAGATCATTCCCGGCTTCGCAGTCAACCTCATCGTCGCCGTCGTCGTCAGCCGCTTCACGTTCAAGCACGATGAGGCCTCTGACGTCGAGTTCGATGAATCGGTGGCACTCTCCCGAGTGAAGTGAGAGGCAAGGCGTGAAATAGCCGCCAGCGCAAGCTGAACGAAGGCCGGGGCATGACAGTGCCCCGGCCTTCTTCGCGTTCCGGCCCCGTAGTAACCACATTTCGTCCCAAGCATCAGGTTTCGTACGCTAACGGCCACATTTGGTTCCATTCATCAGTTTCGAACCTGATGAATGGAACCAAATGTGGCCAGCGCCGCCGAGGCGTTCCAGACGGTCCGTACACCAGCGCGGTGCAAGCGTCCCCCCGATTCCCACACCGACGGTGAATACACTTCAGGCGGGCACCCACTCGGGTGCCCGCCTGAAGTGTGTGACTTCCAGCCTCGGAGATCCGAGCCGGACGTCAGTCGAGGAGCTTACTTCTCCTCGGCAGCCTCAGAGGACTCTTCGGCGGTCTCGGCGTCTGCCTCAACAGCGTCTGCCTCGACTGCGGCGTCTTCGGCCGGAGCCTCGTCGACGACCTCGGCCTCAACCGGTGCCTCTTCTGCCGGGGCGGCAGCAGCGGCGGTAGCCTGCTCGGCTTCCTTCACGGTTGCCTGCTTCGGCGAGTAGGGCTCGAGGACCAGTTCGATGACGGCCATCGGGGCGTTGTCGCCGGGGCGAGGACCGATCTTGGTGATACGGGTGTATCCACCAGGACGCTCGGCCATCGTTTCGGCGATCGAGGTGAAGAGCTCGTGCACGATCGACTTGTCGGAGATCTGGCCGAGCACGCGACGACGTGCGGCCAGGTCACCCTTCTTGGCGTTCGTGATCATGCGCTCGGCAACCGGACGCAGGCGCTTGGCCTTCGTCACGGTCGTCTTGATCTGCTTGTGCTCGAACAGCTGGGCTGCCAGGTTGTTGAGCATCATGCGCTCGTGTGTGGGCGATCCGCCGAGGCGGGGACCCTTGGTTGGGGTTGGCATTGTCAGTTACTCCTAGGTCTTAATCAGTACTGTTCGTCTTCGACGTAGGACTGGTCCTCATCAACGAGACCGGCTTCGAACCCGGCAGGACTGTCCTTGAGGCTCAGGCCGAGCTCGTTGAGCTTTGCCTTGACCTCGTCGATCGACTTCGAACCAAAGTTGCGGATATCCATCAGGTCGGCTTCGCTGCGAGCAACGAGCTCACCGACGGTGTGGATGCCTTCGCGCTTGAGGCAGTTGTAGGAGCGCACGGTCAGGTCGAGATCTTCGATCGCCAGCGCCAGGTCGGCGGCGAGTGCCGCGTCCACAGGCGAGGGTCCGATCTCGATGCCTTCGGCTTCGACGTTGAGCTCTCGAGCCAGGCCGAAGAGTTCGACCAGGGTCTTACCCGCAGATGCGATGGCATCACGCGGGGTCATCGAGGGCTTGGTTTCGACGTCGAGGACCAGACGATCGAAGTCAGTGCGCTGTTCGACACGCGTGGCTTCGACCTTGTAGGTGACCTTGAGAACCGGGGAGTAGATCGAATCGACCGGGATACGGCCGATCTCTGCATCCGCGTTCTTGTTCTGAGCGCTCGAAACGTATCCGCGTCCACGTTCGATGGTCAGTTCCATGTCCAGACGACCCTCACCATTCAGCGTGGCGATGTGCAGGTCCGGATTGTGGATCTCGACCCCAGCAGGAGCAGAGACATCGGCAGCGGTCACGGTGCCAGGTCCCTGCTTGCGCAGGTAGGCGACGACCGGTTCGTCGAATTCGGACGATACGACCAGGGACTTCAGGTTGAGGATGAACTCAGTGACATCCTCTTTGACTCCCGGCACGGTGCTGAACTCGTGGAGCACTCCGTCGATCCGGATGGACGTGACGGCGGCACCAGGGATCGAGGACAGCAGGGTCCGGCGAAGCGAGTTGCCGAGGGTGTAGCCGAATCCTGGCTCGAGCGGTTCGATGGCGAACCGTGAGCGGTTATCGGAGACGACTTCTTCCGTGAGCGTTGGGCGCTGTGCAATGAGCACGTGGGCTTCCTTTCAGCGAACATCCGCTATATGACGTTCGCACTGCACGTCATGGCCTCAGGGCCATGAAGAACGGTTCGGGTTATCTGGGAATCCGTTCTGCGACCGATGGCGGGTTTGCACCCGTCATCCGTTGCAGTTCCACGGAAGGATCAGCCGCGGCGGCGCTTGGGGGGACGGCAGCCGTTGAACGGAACGGGGGTGACATCCTGGATGGTTCCCAGTTCCAGGCCGGCGGCCTGCAGCGAACGGATAGCCGTCTCGCGGCCCGAGCCCGGTCCCTTGACGAACACGTCGACCTTCTTCAGGCCGTGTTCCTGTGCCCGGCGAGCAGCCGATTCAGCAGCCATCTGAGCGGCGTACGGGGTCGACTTGCGCGAACCCTTGAAGCCGATCTCACCTGAGGAGGCCCAGGAGATGACAGCACCGGTCGGATCAGTGATCGACACGATGGTGTTGTTGAAGGTTGATTTGATGTGAGCCTGGCCGGCAACGATATTCTTCTTCAGCTTGCGGCGAGGCTTGCGCACTGTAGCGGCGCGTGACTTGGGAGGCATATTGTCCTACTCCTGATCGAGGTGGTTGGCCTCAGCCAACCGGGTGAGCGAGTTACTTCTTCTTACCGGCCACGGTGCGCTTGGGTCCCTTGCGGGTACGCGCATTCGTCTTGGTCCGCTGACCGCGAACCGGCAGACCGCGGCGGTGACGCAGGCCTTCATAGCTTCCGATTTCGACCTTGCGGCGGATATCGGCGGCCACCTCGCGACGGAGGTCACCCTCAACCTGGAATGTGCCCTCGATGTAGTCACGCAGCTGGACGAGCTCTGCGTCGCTCAAGTCCTTCACACGGGTATCAGGGCTGATTCCCGTTTCGGTCAGGGTCTGGCGCGCACGGGTGCGGCCCACACCATAGATGTAAGTCAAGGCGACTTCCACGCGCTTTTCACGCGGGATGTCGACTCCGGCAAGTCGTGCCATGGGTACTGTCTCCTGTTGTTGTCTCGGAGGTGCTGATGCAAACCTGTCCTTGGTCTCCCAAGGTCTCCGGCCCCCGACCGGAGGTATCGTCCTGTGTCCGTTCCACTGAAGTTCTCACTTCTCATGGCGCCGAACGCAGATGGCGAGGTTTGCGCGGGTGTGGTGCTGCTGAGGCTCCTGTCAGAGGAGCCTCGATCTGCTCAGAACGAGCTGCTCAGCCCTGGCGCTGCTTGTGGCGCGGGTTGGAGCAGATGACGATGACCCGGCCGTGACGGCGGGTAATCTGGCAGTTCTCGCAGATCTTCTTGACGCTGGGCTTAACCTTCATCGTTTTTCCTTCTTTCGGTCCCTGCCCGTCAGGACAGGACGCGAATGATCGAAGATCCTTACTTGTAGCGGTAAACGATTCGTCCGCGCGAGAGATCGTATGGAGACAGCTCCACGATGACCCGGTCCTCGGGAAGGATGCGGATGTAGTGCTGACGCATCTTTCCGGAGATATGTGCGAGCACCTTGTGCCCGTTGCTCAGCTCAACCCGGAACGATGCGTTCGGCAGAGCCTCGACAACGGTGCCTTCGATCTCAATGACCCCTTCTTTTTTGGCCATATCGTTCGCTAACCTCGTATTCCCGCGAAACCTTCGCGTTCGACGTAATCGTGTATCACCGACTCAATGTCGGTGACCCCTCGGCCTGCAGTCCTCGTCACCACATGAAAAGAAGTGGATGGCAGAAGCCGCCCACATCTGAAAAAGGGTGAGTTGAATGAGAACAGACCAATCATCAACCCTACACTACGAAGAAAGAATCTTCCACACGGTGTTCGCTTCTGCGCGTGAAGTCCCTTACAATCCCTTCTTCGCCGAGGCGGCCCACCCCTCCCGTGACCTCCGATGACCTCCGACGACGGATGGACCCCACCTTCGCCGCCCCGACTGCTAGCGTGAGAACCGCACCCGACGCAGTCCCCGAAGAGGAGTACGAAGATGTCCGATTTCGATGCCATCACCGAGGAATCCCTGGTCAGGAAGGGCGGCCGCAAGTGGTCCTCCTTCCCCGGCTCCATCGGCGCCTTCATCGCCGAGATGGACTTCGGGGTCGCTCCCGCCGTCCGCCAGTCGCTGCAGACCATCGATGACCGAGACCTCTACGGCTACGCTCCCGCCGATCTGGTCGCCGACCTCAAGACAGCCACCTCGAACTTCTGCTCCGAGCAGTTCGGCTGGCGGATTCCCGTCGGGCACATCGAACCTGCCAGTGATGTGCTCGCGGCGTTCCTCGGCGTGCTCACCCATCTCACCCCGTATAACACTCCGATCGTGCTGCCGACGCCGGCTTATATGCCGTTCTTCGACGTCGCGCGCGTGACCGGACGCGAACTCATCGAAGTCCCGATGCTGCGCACCGAGACCGGCTGGTCGCTCGACCTCGACGCCATCGCATCTGCTCTGACGCCCGGAGCGACGTTCGTCCTGTGCAACCCGCACAATCCCATCGGCAAGGTCTACACCGAGGCCGAGCTGCTGGCCCTCGCCGATGTCGTCGAGGCGGCCGGCGCCCGGGTGTTCTCCGATGAGATCCACGCTCCCGTCGTCTATGCCCCCGCTCGGCACATCCCCTATGCCACGCTCACCGAGGCGACCGCCTCCCACACCGCGACAGCGACGGCTGCGTCGAAGGCCTTCAACATCCCCGGCCTCAAATGCGCACAGCTCATCCTCACGTCCCCCGACGATCGTGAAGTCTGGGCGAAGAAGGGACAGTTCGTCTCCGGGGCGGCGTCGAACCCGGGAATCCTCGCGACCACTTCGGCATATACCCGTGCAGGCGACTGGCTGAGCGAGGTCAACGGATATCTCAAGGGCAACCGCGACCACTTCACCGATCTCGTCGGCTCGCTTCTGCCCAATGCCGCCTATATCGAACCGGAAGGCACCTACTTGGCGTGGTTGGATCTGCGCGGCTACGGGTTGGAGTCGGGACTGTCCGATCACATCAGGTCCCGCGCCGAGGTGGCCGTGACCGAGGGTCGACTGTGCGGTGAGGTCGGGGCCGGTCATATCCGGTTCAACTTCGCCCTCCCCCGTCCGCTGCTCACCGAGGCGGTCGAGAGGATCGCCCGGATCCTCTGACCTTCCGTCCGGGCCTCACCTGAGTTCGGCGGCTCAGTGCTCCGGCAGCCACTCGATCAGATCGAAGGACGAGCTGGCTGCCGCGCACTCGCGGATCTGCTGGTCATAGCGCAGGTAGTATTCGAGGTTGCACTTCTGCATGAGAGCACGGAACCGCAGAGCCGGCTGATTGCCGTCGACGAGGATCTCGGGCAGCAGCGGGTGGGTCATCACTGCACGGGCGACGTCAAAATAGAGGTCGAAGAAGGCTCCCAGGCTCAGCTCTGGACACCCGGTACCCGGTGCTGAACCACCAGAGCTCAGTGCGCTCATGCGCTGCTCCAGTGGAGGCAGCTGGTCAAGAGCGGCGTCGAGTTCGAAGGCCCGAGTCGTCATCCTGCGGGCCGCCGCGATGGAGTCGGGTGACAGCTCGCCCGCCTCGGACCAGCTGGGACCGGGCATCTCGGGCAGCCGCGCCATGAGCTGAGAGCTTCGGTCAGCGAAGCCGATGAGGATCCCCGGTCGCAGCTGCCTGTACCCCAGACTCCGGGCGATGTACTGCAGGCGGTCCCGCAGACCACGCTCGGCTTCCGGAACTGAATACACAATGGTGTGGAACCGACCCTCATAGTCCGGAAAGACATGATCGCCTGCGATGTCGCCGAAATCCGAGAGGACATGTTCGCTCAAGCGGTAGACGGAGACTCGTCCGAACCGTTCGCTGCTGATGATGCCTCTTTGGACCATCCGCACGAGTTGATTGTGCACGCTCGAGGTCGAATACCCGTGTTCACCCAGCACATTGACAATGACAGGACCAGGCAGTCCGCTTGCCTGCAGACACCCGAAAGCAGAGATCACGTCGAAGGCGATCCGTGTCATCCGATACCGATCACCCACATCTGTCCGACGTTTCGGGACATCGTGGACACTCGTCATGGCCAGATCCTACCGTGAAAACACAAGGATCGGTGCCGACAGGACCGAGATCGCAGCGAAGCGACGAGGAGCCACGACATGGATGACGAGAAGTACACAATCGATCAACGCGCATACCAGATGTCCCGCACATCCGGACTGCTGGCGGGAGCCATCACGGCTTTCATCGCCTTCTGCGCATTCCAGATCTTCGGATTCACCATTGCCGAGACCGCGACGTGGATGTTCGCCCTCGCGCTGATGGCAGCATCGGGAACGTTCGCCGCAGTTTACTTCGTCGGCAGATCTTCCCTGAGACGACAGATGCCTGTCACCTGAGTTCTCCCCTCGGGCGCGTCCCCGGAGTTCTCCCCTCAGACGCCCTTCGGAGGCACGGGAGTGATTCCGAACGGCGCCAGCCCGGCCGCTCCCCCATCGGCGGCGGTGAGTACCCAGACTCCCCCATCATGGCGAGCCACACTGTGCTCCCAGTGGCTTGCTCGTGAACCATCCGCCGTGACGACGGTCCAGTCGTCGGCGAGCGTACGCGTGTCCGCACCGCCGGTGGTGAGCATCGGTTCGATCGCCAGGCACATTCCGGGCTTGATCTTCGGGCCGTTCGAGCGTGCACGGTAGTTGAGCACCTCGGGAGCCATGTGCATCGAGGTGCCGATGCCGTGGCCAGTGAACTCTTCGACGAGTCCCAGATGTGGGAAGGATTCGGAGACGAAATCATCGATCGCGTCGCCGATGTCGCTGACCTTCGTGCCGGTCGCAAATGCTGCGATGCCTGCCCACATGGCCGCCTCGGTGGCGGATGACAGCTCACGATCGGCGGCGGTGCCCGCTTCGTCGCCTCCGACGATCATCGTCAGCGCTGAATCCCCGTGGAAGCCTTCGACGATGGCGCCGCCGTCGATCGAGACGATATCTCCGGCTTGCAGGACACGAGATCCCGGGATGCCGTGGACGATCTCCTCGTTCACGGAGATGCACACGACAGCAGGGAATCCCTGATAGCCCTTGAAATTCGAGCGGGCGCCAGCGGAGTCGATGACGGCTTCGGCGGCGGCGTCCACCTCGGCGGTGGTGGCCCCGGGAACGGCCGCGGACCGGGCCGCTGACAGCACTTGGCGTGTCAGCTGCCCGGCCCGATGCATGAGCTCAAGCTCCGCGGGAGACTTCAGCTCGATACGTGGTCCGAAGATCATCGAATGGTCGACAGAATGCGTTCGGTGATGTCCTCGACCTCGCCCAGTCCGTCGACCTGGCGCAGCAGACCGCGGCTGCGGTAGATGTCGGTCAGCGGCTGAGTCTGCTCTTCGTAGACATCGAGTCGGTGGCGGATGACGTCTTCGCTGTCATCGCTGCGGCCCTCGGTCTGAGCACGGGCGAGCAGACGGGCGACGACCTCGTCGGTGTCGGCCGTGAGTTCGACGACGTGTTCGATGGCCTTGTCCTCGGCCGCGAGGATACGGTCGAGCTCATCGACCTGTGCGCTGGTGCGGGGGTATCCGTCGAGAAGGAAGCCCTCGGCAGCATCATCCTGTGCCAGACGATCGGCGACCATGGAGTTCGTGACCTCGTCGGGCACGTACTCTCCGGCGTCCATGTAGCGCTTGGCCAGCTTGCCCAGCTCGGTCTCGCCCTTTACGTTCGCCCGGAAGATGTCTCCGGTCGAGATGGCCGGGACGCCGAGCGCCTCGGACAGGCGTGCGGCCTGGGTGCCCTTGCCGGCGCCGGGAGGGCCGATCAGGATGATGCGTGAACTCATAAGGTGTCCTTCCAATGGGATGTCCGCTGTACGTCAGCGTCCGGTCGAATCAGCGCAGCAGGCCCTCGTAGTGGCGCTGCTGCATCTGCGCGTCGATCTGCTTGACAGTTTCGAGGCCGACGCCGACGACGATCAGCAGGGAGGTGCCGCCGAACGGGAAGTTCTGGTTGGCGTTGATGAGCACCAGTGCGATCAGCGGGATGAGGGCGACGAAGGCAAGGTAGAGCGAGCCGGGGAAGTTGATGCGGCTGAGCACGTAGCTCAGGTATTCGGCGGTCGGGCGACCGGCACGGATGCCGGGGATGAAGCCGCCGTACTTCTTCATGTTGTCCGCGACTTCTTCCGGGTTGAAGGTGATGGCCACGTAGAAGTAGGCGAAGAAGATCGTCAGCAGTGCATACACGGTGATATAGATCGGGTGATCGCCGCGAGTGAAGTAGGTGTTGATCCATTCGACCCACTTCGACTCGGGATCGAAGAACTGCGAGATCAGGCTCGGCAGGTAGAGCACCGAGGAGGCGAAGATGACGGGGATGACGCCGGCCATATTCACCTTGATCGGAATGTAGGTCGAGGTTCCGCCGAACATCCGACGGCCCACCATGCGCTTGGCGTACTGGACGGGGACACGGCGCTGCGACTGCTCGACGAAGACGACGAGGGCAACGAGGACGAGGCCGACGGCCATGACGATGAGGAAGATATCGACGCCCTGCTCGCGGAGGATCGCGCCCAGCGAGGACGGGAAGGCGGAGGCGACCGAGGTGAAGATGAGCAGCGACATTCCGTTGCCCACACCGTGCTCGGTGATCTGCTCGCCCAGCCACATGATCAGCCCGGTGCCTGCAGTCAGAGTCAGAACGAGAACTGCGATGCCCCACCAGGTGTCGTTGGCGATGAGGTCCTGACAGTTCTCGACGTCGCCGAAGAGTGCGCCCGAGCGGACGGTCGCCACGAGGGTCGTCGAGTTGAGGACCGCAAGGCCGATGGTGAGGTAACGAGTGTACTGAGTCAGCTTCGCCTGACCTGAGGCGCCTTCCTTGTGGAGGGCTTCGAAGCGAGGAATGACCACCCGCAGGAGCTGAACGATGATGCTCGCGGTGATATAGGGCATGATGCCCAGGGCGAAGATCGACAGCTGCAGCAGCGCGCCGCCGCTGAAGAGGTTGATCATGGCGAATCCGCCCTCATTGAGCTGAGGCGAAGCCACGCATTCCTGAACCTTGGTGTAATCGATGCCAGGCGAAGGAATGAACGAGCCGAGTCGGAAGATGACAAGAATGCCCATGGTGAAGAGGAGTTTGTTCCTCAAGTCGGGCGTTCTGAAGGCCCTCCGGATTGCGCCGATCAAGCGTCCTCCTCGTTGGGGGATGAAAAGTCAGAGTCGTGGTCGCGACCTGGCGATTGAGACAAATACCTGCAAAAGACTACCAGGGTATGCCCTCCAGGCTGAAACCGGAGGAGCTCTGTGCGGACTCCTCTCAGGCTGTGTTCCAGAAGGCATCGGCGCGGTCTCAGTCGCTGTCCGCCCCTCCCCCGGGGAATGCCTCCTGGGGATGCAGAAGGGGGCGGTCACCGAAGTGACCGCCCCCTCACCAGCGTCGAAGCCGAGATCCCGTTCCAGTGGAACGGATCAGGCCTCGTTGGTGCTTCCGCCTGCAGCCTTGATCTTCTCGGCTGCGGAGCCGGAGAACTTGTCTGCAGTGATGTTCAGAGCCACGGTGATCTCACCGGTGC
>DGYMI06202__coassemble_1193_pt1 | contig 19658 bp, 10 predicted proteins | sample DGYMI06202__metabat2_low_PE_015 | metagenome-assembled genome bin DGYMI06202 | reverse complement strand
CCTTGGCGCGGGCGAGGTTGACCTTCGAGCCGCCGATGCGGGCGATTCCGGTGCGTTCGTTGCCGAGGAGGAACTTCGCGTAGGTCCAGCCCTTGTTCTCTTCGCCGACGAGGTTCTCGACGGGTACCTCGACATTGTCGAAGAATACTTCGTTGACCTCGTGACCGCCGTCGATGAGCTGAATCGGACGCACGGTGACGCCGGGGGTCTTCATATCGATGAGCAGGAAGGAGATGCCGGCCTGCTTCTTCACGTCCGGGTCGGTGCGCACGAGGTTGAAGATCCAGTCGCCGTACTGACCCAGGGTCGTCCAGGTCTTCTGGCCGTTGACGATGTACTTGTCGCCCTGGCGCACTGCGGTGGTCTTGAGCGAGGCGAGGTCCGATCCGGCGTTGGGCTCGGAGAATCCCTGCGACCACCAGATGTCGATGTTCGCGGTGGCGGGCAGGAAGCGTTCCTTGATCTCCTGCGAGCCGAAGGTGGCGATGACGGGTCCGACCATGGACACGTTGAACGGCAGCGGCTGCGGAACGCAGGCCAGCTGCATCTCCTCGAGCCAGATGTGACGCTGCACGGGGGTCCAGTCCTGGCCGCCCCATTCGACCGGCCAGTTCGGCACGGCGTAGCCGTGCTGGTTGAGGATCCGCTGCGAGGTGACCATGTCTTCCTTGCTCAGCTCCTGGCCGGTGGCGACCTTGAAGCGGAGTTCCTCGGGGATCTCCGTGCGGTAGAACTGACGCATCTGCTGCGCGAACTCGCGCTCTTCAGCATTCAGTAGGGTGTCCATGCGAACTCCTTATAGATCGTTCAGTAACTTTCCTTCAATGATACGGTCCGGTGTTCGGGCTCACAAGTGGGAGACGACGGAGATCCTCGCCGAGGCGGCCCTCCGGTGGGGTCGGATGTTGATGTCACAATCGCCTAACTTTATTTCAGAAATGTATTACTACACCTATCGCGGGTGGTAATACTTATTCAGGAATTTCATCGTTGATTCCGAGACGTGAGCCTCTCCGGACTGAACCCCGCACCGCTGGGCTCCGCATTCCCCGCCGCAGAAGATCCCCAGGGGTACGGAAAGCTGAGTGACGTGTCAGGCAGGACTACACGCATCCCCCCGGTCGCACCGTCGCGCCGGCTCTTCGGTTACGAGTCCGAACTCTCGACGGTCGTCGACGCGATCTCAGGGCAGAGGCATCTGGGCGCACTCATCATCGGCGCGGCGGGCATAGGGAAGACCGCGCTGGTGAATGCTTCGCTCTCTCGTCTCGACCCCGATCTTGCGGTCACCCGCCTGCGCGGCTCGGAGAACGCGCGGGTCCGGAATCTCGGAATCTTCGAAATCCTGCTGTCGCGGGAGGGCATCGGCACAGACCTCCCGCCTGGTCGAGCGCTGTCGGTGATCGGCGATCTGTTCGAGCGCAGAGCCGAGGGCGGGCGCTCTCTGGTCGTCGTCGACAATGCCGATCTCGTGGACGATCATTCCCTCGCAGTGCTGGCCCAGCTGACGGATGCGCGCAGGATCAAACTCGTCATCGCCGCCGAATCCGCCCGTCCGCCGGTCGATCTCATCGCCGGACTGTGGCTGTCCGGAAGCGTTGTCAGGATCGATCTGGACGGTATCGACGAGGCGGATGCGGCTGCGATGATCAACAGCATCGGACTCATGGAGACCGAGACGAGATCGGTCTCGGAGCTGACCGCGCTCGCCCATGGCAATCCGCGGCTGCTCGAGAGGCTGCTGTTCGGGCGGAGCCGGACCAGCGGGGTCGAAACCGCGATCGCCCGGGTCGATCAGCCCAGCCGAGAGGTCATCGAAACCGTCGCTCTCATCGAAGCCGTGCCCTATGACGTGCTCGTCGGGTTCGCGAGTCCGCAGACGATCGACTCTCTGGCGGAGGATGGTCTGCTCTCGATTTCGAAGGGTCGAGGGGGAACGGTGAGCATGCACGAACCCGTCACGGCTGAGAACGTCCGAGCCATGGTCCCTCCCTCTCGCAGCCTCGAGCTGCTCACCCGGTTCGATGCCGGAGCGGATCTTCCGGCACTTCACGGCAGGACGCTCTTCGGTTACGCCGCGTGGTCGATCTCCTTGGGCCGGGTGCCGACTCCCAAACAGGTTCTGGATGCCGCCGGTTGGGCAAACGCGCGGGGCAGATACCGCGAAGCCGCAGAGATCATCCGCACCAGCGGCTATCGCGGTCCCGAACTCGACCTCGAGCACGCCCGCAGCGAATGGGGAGCCGGCCGTCTCGGGCAGGCCAGGGAGATCATCGACCCGCTCGTCTCCGAGGCTTGCCTGAATCCGGTCACCTCAGCACAGGAGTATCTGTCCCGTCTCGCCTCGATGGAACTGAGGCTGATGGACCCAAGGAAGCCCGAGGGTCTGCGGCTGGACTGGGTCCGGGACACGCTTTCGCTGCCGATCGACGTCGGTCGGCTCGATGCGACGCGCGCCAGGTTCGACCTCAAAGGAGGTCGTATCGCCGCTGCTTGCGCTCTGGCCGAGAGCGTCTATCTCAACCATGCGAGCTCGGTGCGCCACCGTCTGCGCGCATGTGCGTTCCTCGGCGTGGCAGAAGTGATGTCCGGGCGGATCGAACTGGGACTGAGCTATATCGCGCAGGCCCGGCTGATGTTCGGACTTCCCGGACCCGAATCGTTCGAACGGGAAGATGCCATCCCGCAGTTCTTCGTGGCGAATTTCATCGCCGGCAACTGGGCCGAGGCGCGGACGGCAATGGATGAACTGACCTCCAGTCGGCGGCTGACCAGGCTGACGAACGCGCTCATCGACCTGCGCACCGGCAACGCGGCGAAAGCCCACTGCATCCTCGGCGAACTCAATCTCGGTGCCGACCCCTGCGACATCGTCGATATTGCGGGAATGGCCAGGTCGGCTATGTCTCTCTCGGCTGTGCTGACAGACCAGCGGACGGAGGTCGTCTCGATCGCTGTCGACGAGGAGGCCGAAGCCAGTCGGCATTCGTGGTGGGCTTCATTCGAAGCCAGACTCTTCGATCTGCAGGCACTGGCGCAGACGTCGCCGGGGCCGGCAGCCCCACAACTCTATGAGTTGGGGGCCTGGGCAGAAGAACACGGTGCGCACACCCTTGCATGCCTGGCCTGGCTCGAGGCCGGTCGACTCGGGCACGAACAGGCCATCGGCGGATTGTCCGCGTCGTCCGGCAGGGTCGACGGCTCCCTCGGTCGCCTGCTGCGCGCCGTGGCACATGCCTTCAGCACTGACGATCTGCAGGCGCTCATCACCGCGGCCCGTGAGGCGCTGATCTTCGGCGCGGTCGTGCTCTGCGCCCAGCTCTCCGGCGAGGCCCGAAAACGCGCCGTTGCCTCAGGTGATGCTGCCGCCACCAAAGAAGCCCGGATCCTGCTGGGCCGGAGCCGGCGCGTGCTCGACTTCGATGCCGACGGCAAACGGTTCCACGCGAATCTGGGCGAGCTCGAGCACTCGATCATCACGGGCATCGTCGAGGGCCGAACGAGCTCAGAGATCGGAGATGAGCTGCACCTGTCGACCCGAACCGTCGAATGGCACCTCGGGCGCCTCTACCGCCGAGTGCATGTGGCCAATCGACAGGAGCTGCGAGAGGTGGTGACGGAATGGCTGAAGAGCTGACCGCCGCCTCGAGTGCTCGTGACGGAGCAGAGATCTTCGGGCGCAAGGGCGAACTCGAACTGATTCGTCAGTCGCTGCGCTGCTCGGAATGCTCCGGCATCCTCATCGAAGGCGAGATCGGCGTCGGCAAGACTCTCCTGGCGAGAACGGCCTTCGAGGACGGGAGCGACGGAATCTGGATCCGCGGGGACCGCGTGCACCAGAACACCGAGTTCGGCGTATTCGGTCTGCTCGTCGACCTCGACAGCGACCCGTCCACGCTGCTGGGACGAATCGTGTCCCGGCTCACCTCGACTCGAAGCCTGCAGGCGGTCTTCGTCGACGATGCCCACCTGCTCGACTCCCGCTCGCAGGAGGTCCTGACCGACTTGGCCAGCGTCGGCTCGATCAGGCTTGTCGCGATGTCGCGGTCCAATCCCGAGAGTGGGGTCATGCCGTTCTCGACTCTGGTCGAAGACCGTGTGCTCCAGCATCTCGTCCTCGGCCCTCTGCCGCGTGAGGACTATCGGTCGATGATCGAACACCGCCTCGGTCACATCGTGTCCCAAGCCGTGGTCGACATCGTCGACTTCCATTCGAAGCGCAATCCGGGAAAGCTCATCGAACTCCTCGAATACACCGAACGACGATCGCGCTTCCTCATGCGCGAAGGAGTGTGGATCCTCGACGGACACGACACCGACTACGATGCGCGTGCCCGCGACTACGCACGGATCGGTCTCGCCGACCACTCGCCGCAGGAGACGGAGGCCCTCGAGTTGGTCGTCCTCGCGGGGGAGGTGGAGCTGGCGACATTGCTCGAGGCGGGGCTCGGGGAAGCCGCGGATGCCCTCGTGGCCGCCGGTGAACTGAAGATCGACGCGCAGAGACCCCATATCTACGAGGCAGTGGAGAACCACACCTCGGACACGATCAGGTACACGACCCCGACCGGTCGGAGTCGAGAGTGGTTCGACTTCATCGACTCCAGCGGAGATTCGCCCTCGGAGTGGTCGCAGGTGGTCAGGGCCGAGTGGGGACAGATCTGCGGAGCGGAAGTCAGCGAGTCGAGGACCATCGCCGCCGCACTGATCGCCGCTCGCCTCGGAGACTGGCATCGGGCCATGCGGCTGATCGCGGAGATCCCGACGGAGGAGATGAGTCCGCACGAGCTGCTCTCGGTCGCTCTGCTCTACTGCGGCTGCAATAAGATTCCCCTCGGACTCGACATCTTGGCCCATGCGGTTCGCACCGCATGCTGTGCTCCGCTGGTCGTCGATGCACTCGTGGTCTGGATGAACCGCGCTTCTGCATCCATGTCTCCTGCCCTGCGACTTGCGGACTTCCGCACCGCTCTGAATCGGCTGCACGAGGAAGGTGACGGACACCCCGGAGGGGGAGTGGACGCAGCGTTCGGACTCGAATTCCTCGACCGTGTCGCTGCCGTCGTGGCCGAAGAACGACCGATCACCGTGGACGTCTTCGACGGACTCACACCCGAGGGCGGGGCAACGGGCAACTTCCATCTGCTCGACACGATGCTGCACGCGACGGACATGCTCGACTCGGGACGCACCTTGGAAGCACTCGCGCTCCTCGAATCCGCTCAAGCCGATTTCAGCAGCGAAAGCACAGGGGCACTTCACCTGACCATGCTGCAGGGGCGCACACTTCTGCAGCTGGGACGAATCGCTGAGGCGAGAGAGCTGATGACGACACTGTCGACGCATGACATCGCGTACCTGTCAGCTCGGTCCGGGCCGATCGACCTGCTGTGGGCGCAGACTCACCTGCTCGAGGGCAATCTGCCGGGGGCGATGAAGGCACTTCGCGCCGCGATCGAATCGCTCACCTATTGGAACTTGGGCACGCAGCTTGCCATCGCATTGGCGGAGGCCGAATATGCGGTCTCTCGTGTCGGAACCGCTGCTGACGCCGACGAGCTGCACGCCCGCTTCGACGAGCTGCCCGTCACAGCCCTCTACCACGAATATCGTCGAGCCCTCGTTCTGCGAACCACCGCGCGGGCGATACGCACCGGTGAGACCCGGTACGAGCACGAGCTGCGTCGGATGTTGGACGAAGCCGAAGCCGATGGGGCAGCGGCGATCGTCGTACTCATCCGACTGCACCTCTTCCTGCACTTCGACGAGATCGCACCCGAAGCGATGTGTGAAGCGGCCGCGCACGGAACCGGGCGTGAGTTCGACATCGTCGGCCGCCTCGGCGCTGCACTGCGTGATCATGATCGTGCAGCCTTGACGGCCATGGCAGAGGAACACGGAGCGTCGATGCCCGACCTGGCGGGTAAGTGCATCGCTCTGGCCGCGCGATTCGGAGCTGGTCAGAGCAGCGGACCGGGCAGGCAGAACATAGGACTGACCGCCCGGGAGAAGCAGATCAGCGCGCTCATCGTCGCGGGTCGGTCGAATGCGGAGATCGCGCTGGAATTGGGGGTGCGGGTGCGAACGGTCGAGGGGCACACGTACCGGCTGTTCCGGAAGCTCGGAATCGAGCGCAGAGACCAGGTCGCCGAAGCGATGCGGGATACCGAAGGCCGGATGCGCGCCTGAGCTCGAACCGAGTATCCGCATCTGCGGGATTTCGGGCACGACTGAGTACTCAGTCCGCTGCTCCAGTGGTGACCTGGCGGTGACCGAGTAGTGACCTGACGGAGACTCCCGTATCGACCACCTGGTCCAGGACGGTTCCCGGCGAGCAGTATCGGAGCATGGGTATCACACCTCTGCGAACCGAACCCCGCGCCGTGCGCGCAGCCGTGCCCGTCCCAGGACCGGGAATCATCCTCCGAACGATCTGCCCGGACTCGACGACGGGAGGCTCGTCATGCGACAGGTGATCCGTCGCAAGGAAGTCGGCGACCTCCGCGCTCTCCTCTCCCGGCACCGCGCAGCTGCTCTCACCGGCGGCTTCGGAACCGGCAGACGTTCGATCATGCGGGTACTCGAATCCGAGTGGGATGGGCCGGTCATCAGGGTGACAGCAAGCCGACTCGATGAGGGCACTCCGTTCTCTGGGATCGGCGGGCTGCTCGCCGCGGTGAACGCATCCGCAAACGGAGCCTCCGACCAGGCGGATCTCACCACCGATGAGATCGTACCGAGCATGATGGAGGCGCTCCGCTCGATCTCCGGAGATGAGGACACACTCATCCTTGTGCCCAACGCCGACGAGATGGACATGGACTCGCAGCGAGTACTCGGTCAGGCACTGCGCCGGTTGAAGTCAGGACGACTGCACATCGTCATCACGGCGCGGTCGATCGACGATGACGGTCCGTTCGCCTCGGTGCCGGAGATCGAACTTGCGGATCTCAGCATCTCCGAGCTCATCGAGCTCGCCCGTGACCTCGCGCTGACCCGCTTCGGACACACGAGAATCGCCGAGGAGGCAGCCCAGGTCGCCGCCCACGCCGCATCGGGGCGGCCCCTGGCAGTCAGTCATATCCTCGAGGAGATGGCACCGAGTGAGATGCGCGGTGAGATCGCGCTGTCGATCCCGGTGCGGGTCGGACCGGCAAGCCGACCGATGATCGCCGACTATGTCGAAGGGCTGACTCCCAACGCCGAGGCGCTGCTCAGGTGCCTGTCGCTGTCGCCGCTGACTCCTCTGCGGCCCTTGGTCAGGAGGATGCCCGGATTCTGGGAAGCCGTCGACGAGCTCGAATCGCGCGGAACGATCGAACGCCGGGGAGCATTCCTGCGGATACCGCACGGATTCGTCCGTGCCATGGTGCAGCAGGCGATGGGGGCGAGCGAACGACGCCGCACCCACCTCGCCCTGGCCGAAGACTGCGCCGACACCTGGCCCCAGGTCGAGGCCTGGCATGTCTCGTTCATCGACCCCGACGAGGAGACTCCGCAGCAGCTGGCGTCCCACGCCCTCGGACTCGTGCGACGCGGACTCACCGCCGGAGGCGCCGAGTACGCCGAACGGGCTATTCGGGTCTGCAACGACGTCGAAGAGCTGCGCGGTCAGCTGGTCGAGATCGCAGAGGCGCTGTCCGACCACGGGCAGTTCGCCTTCTCCCGCCGCTATACGCGGATCGCCTCCCGGTCGAACCGGGCAGCGGTCGTCGTCCGCGCTCGGACTCTCGAAGTCCGCAATGTCTTCCTCGAGACGCAGACACTGCCGTCCTCACTGTTCACATCGTGGAGCAGATACGAATCCGAGCAGGCACCCGCCGAAGTGGCGCGCCTGCAGCTGACGTTGGCGCTCTGCCACTGTGAACGAGGCGAATTCGCCCGAGCGCAGGAGCTTCTGGCACTTGCCGAAGCCGCCGATGAGCATTTTCGCGACAGCGAGGCACAGCTTGTTCAGGCTGTGCGCATCCTGCTTGACGGCAATCGCGGAAAGGACGGGGCGGCGTTCGCCGGATTCGTCAGCCTGCAGGAGCACCAGGATGCGATCAGGCCGAGCTTCGGACTCGCCGTCGCCCAGGGACTGGTGCTCACCGAGCATTATGAAGCCGCCTCGGCTGTGCTTGACCACATCGGTGAGACCTGTGCCGCGACCAGGGTCTGGAAGCGGCAGGTGGACTGTGTCCGTGCTGATCTGGAAATGCGCCTCGGCCGAGTCAGCCAGGCCGTCGACGTCATCGACAGGCTCATCGCGGAATCAGAGGCCGACAAGCGCAGAGGGCTCGTCGTCGTCCGGCAGGATCGGATCCTGCTGCTGCACGCCTGGAAGCTGCTGCTGACCGGACGCGCCGGTGAAGCGGGGCTCGTCGAGGAACAGGCCGCGGTCCGAGCTTCGGCGACGAACAACCACCGTCTGCTGGTCGAGCTGAATGCGCTACAGGGCAGATACCTGCTGCGCACCGACTGTGCGGCCGAAGCGATCGGACACCTTCGGCGCTGCGAACAGCTGTCCGCGGACGAGACCAACCCGAACGTACGTCGTTTCGAGGGCGACCTCATCGAAGCCTTGGTGGGTATCGGTAGAAGAGAGCATGCGACTCTTCTGCTCCAGAAGCTGCGCGACCGCGCCAAGGCATGCCCCTCTCAGTGGACCGATCTTGTCGTCAGTCGGAGCGAAGCGCTTCTGGCCGCCGGGGAGACTGCCACCGACCTGTTCGGACGGGCACTCCGGCAGGCCAGCACCTCGGAATTCGTCTTCGAAAAGGCAGCCATTCATGCGGCCTTCTCCGCGAGACTGGCCGATAACGGGTCAATGCTGAAAGCCCGCGAACAGAGGCTCGCTGCTGCGGCACTGCTTCGGGAGGTCGGAGCCAGTCGCCTCGCCGACCATCTCCGGAACGGGCAGATCGTCGAAGAGCCGAAGGCACCGACGCTGCCTGACCTGCCGCGCCTCGGCGAACTCAGCGATGAGGAGCTCAAGGTCGTCGAGTTGGTCCGTGCCGGGATGAAGAACCGGGAGATCTCAGAACGGATCTTCGTGTCCCTGCGCACCGTCGAACTTCGGCTCACCGCCGTCTACCGCAAACTCGGTGTCGGGTCACGGACTGAGCTCGTCTCGCGGCTCGCGGGCAACCCGCGTCTCGCCGCGGTCTGAACCGGCACCGGTGCGGAGCATGAGCCGCAGACGGTTCGCGCCGTCTGCGGCAGAACGCCCCGCGGGGACCCGCACCGCCATCGCGGATGACCGCAGTCTCCCCTCCGCAAGCACCGGATCAGAGTCATCGCACTCCTAGCGTGAAGTCGACGCATTCCGCAGTTGGAATCACTGCATCGCCGGCTCTTACCGACGATGCCCGGCAGCCACAACAGCTGGGCCGGTTCAGTCGAGTATGGGAGATCACGATGACTGTGTCAGAACATCCGAATCCACTTAGCCGGGGGAGCGCTGTGGGCGTGGCTTCGCCACCTGCAGCGACTTCTGGTGCGACGTGGCCGGCACGGCTGACCACGCGGATCTGGAGGGGAAAGACGAGATTCCAGCTCGCCCTCGACCTTGTCGCTTGGGCAGCTGCCGGGCTGCTCGCCTCGGCGGTCATGGGGCAGGGGGCCGTGAGCGGAGTCGAACTCGGCTCCGCTCTCGCGACGGTAGCGATTCTGCAGCTGCTCCTCGGCCTGCTCACCGGGCTCTATCGCAGTCGCTATCACTACGGAAGCTTCGCCGAATACGGCGGGGTCGCGGTCATCGCGCTGATCATCGCGTGCGGACTGATGGCTGTCACCTTGGGGGATGCTCCATTCGTTCTGCTCACTGTATTCTCCGCAGTGATCTTCATGACCGGCAGCCGGTACCTCATCCGCTGGGCCCACCAGATCGTGACCCGTCCCCTGCAGGGTGAGCGAGTGCTCGTCGTCGGAGCCGGCGACGCCGCCGAATCCCTGATCCGTCAGATGCTTTCGAACCCTGATGGTGAGTATCTTCCCGTCGGGCTCATCGATGATGACCCGAGTAAGCGCCATCTGAGCATCCACGGTGTCCGTGTCCGTGGGACGAGCGATGACATCGCCGAGGTGGCCGGATGGCTCAATGTCGCCGGAGTCATCGTCGCGATCGCTGATTCCGATGCGGAATTCCTGCAGAAATGCCGTGAACGTCTGGAATCGACAGGGAAGTGGCTGCGGACGATCCCTCCGTTGGCCGAGATGGTCAATCGCAAGGTCGAGATCGGCGATATCCGCGATATCAAGGTCGAGGATCTCATCGGTCGTGAACCGGTGCACACCGATCTGGCTGAGATCGCTAAGAAGGTGGCAGGCAAACGTGTGCTTGTCACCGGAGCCGGCGGATCGATCGGCAGCGAACTCTGCCGGCAACTGTTCGCTCTCCACCCGGAGAGTCTCGTCATGCTCGATCGGGATGAGACGGCTTTGCATGGTGTCGAACTCACGCTCTACGGTTCGGCGCTGCTGATGTCGCCGAACACGGTGCTTGCCGACATCCGCGACCGGGACGCGCTTGATCATATCTTCGCCGAGGCGAAGCCGCAGATCGTGTTCCATGCGGCGGCACTCAAGCATCTGCCGATGCTGCAGCGGTTCCCCGAGGAGGCGTGGAAGACGAATGTCCACGGCACCCTCAACGTCCTCGAAGCAGCTCGTGCAGTCGGAGTCGAGACGTTCGTCAACATTTCGACGGACAAGGCCGCCGCACCGACGAGTGAGCTGGGGAAGAGCAAGCGGATCGCTGAACGTCTGGTCAGCGGGTTCGCAGCGAAGTCCCCGGGCACCTATCTCTCGGTCCGCTTCGGCAATGTTCTGGGATCCCGCGGGTCGGTGCTCCTGTCGTTCCAGGAACAGATCCGACAGGGCGGTCCGATCACGGTCACAGATCCGGAGGTCCGTCGGTTCTTCATGACGATTCCGGAGGCCTGCCAGCTGGTGCTTCAGGCGGCGACGATCGGCGAAGACGGCTACGTCATGGTTCTCGACATGGGCGAGCCCGTGCGCATCGTCGACATCGCGCGGAGTCTGGTTGCGATGTCGAATCAGAACACCGAGATCGTCTACACCGGTCTGCGCGAGGGTGAGAAGCTCGACGAAGAGCTCTTCGGGGACTACGAAGGCACCGTCATCCGCATTCACGACAAGATCAGCCGTGTTGAGGCACCGGTTCTCTCACCTGTTGATCTTCCTGAGTTCACGGCAGACCGCAGCGTCATCGACGACTTCTGTGCCCGCTCGTGCCGTCCTCAGCCGGAGGTCGTCCGTCGGGAACCCGTCGGTGGACCCGCTTACGTGCCGGCACCGGTCAATCTGGTCAACGATGAGGTCAGGTCATGACGATTTCGGATGCCGTGTCCACGAAGCCTCAGGTGACTGCTTCGTCTCAGACCATCCCGGCCGCCAAACGGATTCTGCTCTCGGGACCGGATGTCGGAGAACTCGAAGAAGAATATCTGCTCCGTGCTTTCCGCAGCGGATGGATAGCGCCTGTCGGCCCGGACCTCGAAGCCTTTGAGAAGGAACTGGCAGACAGGGTGGGAGTCGCACACGCGGTCGGACTTTCGTCTGGCACGGCGGCCCTGCATCTCGGTCTGCTGGGCCTCGGAGTGAAGCCGGGAGACCGAGTGATCACGTCGACGATGACGTTCGCCGCGACGGCGAATGCCATCACCTACTGCGGGGCCGAACCCGTGTTCGTCGACTGCGTCGACGACGGGAACATGGATCCGATCCAGCTCCATCGCGCGCTGAAGGACTCGATTCGGAGCGGAGCGAAGCCGGCAGCCATCGTCCCTGTCGATCTGCTGGGTCGGCCCGCGGACTATGACCGGATTCTTCCGATCGCTGCCGAATTCGACGTTCCGGTCCTCGTCGATGCCGCGGAATCGCTGGGATCCCGCTATCGAGACCACGCCTGCGGCAGCCTCGGCGAGGCTGCGGTGGTGTCCTTCAACGGGAACAAGATCATGACCACCTCGGGTGGGGGTGCTCTGCTGACGAATGATGAGCGCTTGGCTGAATACGCCAGGTATCTGTCGACGCAGGCCAGAGAGCCGGTGGCGCACTATGAGCACAGAGAGGTCGGCTTCAACTACCGTCTGAGCAATCTGCTCGCCGCACTCGGGCGGGCGCAGCTGGCCCGACTCGATGGTCTGGTCGAACGACGTCGAGAGATCCGTGCCCGTTACCGCGACTCGATCGTGGCGGTGACTGATGGGACCACTCTCTTCGGCGACGACAACACACACCGTGACAACGCCTGGCTGTCGGCGATCCTCGTCGACGAGAGTCGCACGGGATTCAACGCCGGCGAGCTCGGTGCATGGTTGGCCGAGCACGATATCGAGACGCGGCCACTGTGGAACCCGATGCATCTGCAGCCGGTCTTCGCCGGAGCGCGGATGTACGGCGGTGAAGTCTCCGAAGGCATCTTCGCCTCCGGGCTCAATCTGCCGAGTGGATCGACGATGAGCGATGACGATGTCGAACGCGTCATCGCGACTGTCACCGTGTTCCTCGGACAGCGAGGCTGCCTAGCTCCGCGATGACGGCAATGAACTTTGACCTGCTGAGGCAGCAGGTCAACGCTTCTTGCCCAGGGAGAACGCAGAGCGAGAGTGGATATCCGCACTCCCTCTGCGGACCTCCGCAGGGCAGAGCCCGGAAGGAGCCTCGAGAAAATCTTCGACGATAGCGTGAGTTCGAACTCGCTTCCGGGCTTCGGCCAAGGGCCGGGTACAGCGGCGTCATTCTGTGAGCTGCTGCAAGGGAATCGCATACTTCGGTTCGGATCAGTCGCACCGAGTCCTTAGTCAAGGAAGGTACAGGCATGGAGAACTCCGGTCGAGTGGAATCCGTTGTTCCGTATGTCAGCTGCTGGCGGACGGTTAAGAACTGATGTCGGAAGAATTCAACGTCCTCACGGTGTGCACAGGAAATCTCTGCCGGTCGATTCTGGCAGAGCTCGTGCTTGCACAGCGATTCTCCGACGTCCGCGAGATCCGTGTTCAGTCAGCCGGCACCCGTGCGGCCCTGGGCCATCGGACACCGGAGGAAGTGTGGGAGGTCGCGGGGTTCATGGGAGTGATCGAAGAGCGGGCCGAACGTGCACGGCAAGTGGACGAAGATCTGCTCGGCGCTGCCGATCTCGTGCTTACGATGACACGCGAGCAAAGGCGTGAGGTCGTCGAGCTCAACCCTCGAATCGTTCGCCGAACCTTCACAATCCGAGAGCTTTCGGGGCTCGCGGCAGTCACCCGGGATGAGGACATTGTGAACGAAGGCGCAGTTCCCACAGCTGACCGGGCAGCCCGCTTGCGGGCCGCCGTCGAAGCAGCCGGTCGGCGTCGGAGTCGGAGGCGGAATCTCACGCTTCCAGCGCACGATGATGTCGTTGACCCGTACGGCTGCTCTCGAGACATCTACGCACTTTCAGCACTCCAGCTCGCCCCTGCCGTCGAAGGGGTTTCGGTTCTGTTCCAAAGAGCGCTGAACCTCGGGGAGGGGGAGTGATGCTGAAAGGCAGAAGACAGTCAGCAGTGATGAGTGCGGGACGTGTGCGCACATCGGAACGACTGCACAAACCGAAGGCACGGACTTCCTATGACCATGTGAAACGGATTGCCGACATCTGCTTCAGCGTCGTCGGACTCATCGTGGCGTCGCCTGTGATCGCCGGAGTTGCCCTCGTCGTCCTGGCAGTACACGGCCGACCGGTGCTCTTCCGGCAGCCTCGGCCAGGGGCCGGCGGCAAGGTCTTCGACATTCTGAAGTTCCGGACCATGGTGGAGCCCAACGGAGAGCGTGTGACTGACGGGCAGCGCCTGACTCGACTCGGCCGTTTCCTTCGAGCCTCGAGCCTCGACGAACTTCCTTCGCTGTGGAACGTCATGCGCGGTGATATGAGCTTTGTCGGTCCGCGACCACTGATTGTCGAATATCTCGCTCTCTATACACCTGAGCAGGCTCGGCGGCATGAGGTTCGTCCTGGCATCACCGGATTGGCACAGGTCAAAGGGCGCAACGAACTTGAGTGGGCAGACCGTTTCCGTCTCGACGTGGAATACGTCGACGGCAGATGTCTGCGACTCGATCTCTCCATCCTTCTGCAGACGGTGCGGACAGTCGTCGGGCGGCGGGGAATAAGCAAACACGGCCACGACACCATGCCGGAATTCACTGGATGGGAGGACACCAGTGATGTCGATAAGTGAAGGGCAGAGAAGCACGAAATTTGCCGCAGCTGTTTTGGTGGCGGCCCAGATCCTGGCGGCCGGTGGTGCAGTCGCAGTCAATCTGCTTGCCGCTGTCGTATTGAGCCCAGCGGGGCGCGGCGACCTGGCTTTTGCACTGCAATTGGCATACTTCCTTTCCGTTTTCGCTGTCATGGGGCTCGAACGGCCATTCATCGCTTCTCGGTCTGGAGCATTCGGCACCGAATATCGCGTCTTTGCACGCATGGTGACGCCCGGCACCCTCTGCGTTCTGCCCATTGCCTTCATCGCAGCCGCGCTGTCACCGTTCAGCACCAGATGGATGTGGCTGGGGGTGATCGCGATTGCTGCTTATGTTGCGCTCAATTCATTGGTGCATGCACTGCGCGTCGCCTATGTCTGCAGCCGTGAGTGGAAATGGTTTGCCGTCAATGCGATCGCCACCCAGCTGATCATCGTCGTCGGAGCGGTATTGCTGGTGCTGATCGGTGTGAACGACCCAGTGGTGTGGATGTGGGCCTATGCGGCCTCCGCAGTACCGACAGTGGTTCTCCTGTTCGTCGCACCCCGCCCGCCGAAGCATTTGGAACCCACTCGAGCAGAGAAGCGAGGACTCCGCAAGCGAGGCTGGGTCCTGCTCCCCTCCGAATTCAGCAATTCCGCTATGTTGCGATCCGATCGTCTGCTTCTGCCGATCTTGAGCAGTTCGGCTGCACTCGGCCTGTACGTCACTGTTGCCACTGTTCTCGAGATGGCTACCTGGCCGGTGCAGCAGTGGGTTGATGCTTCATTGCGGAGTTGGTCTCAAGGCTTCTCTTCCCACTCTTTTCCGGTGGTGCGGATCATTGCCCGAAGCGTTCTGCTGCTGGTGGCTTCTGCCGCGGTACTTGCAGTCGCGGCATATGCCATGATCGTCTTCGTTCTGCCGGAATCGTATGCGCCGGCTGCAGCCGCCATCATTCCATTGGCGATATCCGCCGTCATCTTCGGTATCACACGTGTCCAACAGGGCCTCCTCATCGCTGCGGATTCCCCGGGAACGGTGTCGGTCGTTGAGATCATCGGCACCGTGGCTTCGCTCATCGCATACATCACTCTGATTCCGCACTACGGCATGTTCGGCGCGGCATACGGGTCCATCATCGGATATGCCGTCTGCGCAGCTGCCGGCGCCTTCACGCTCTTGCGTGTCATCAAACGCAAGTCACAGCAGTCGCACACAGCTGGGCTCGGCGATGACGAGATCAGTGGTGGTGCGAACCTGACAGACATCGAATCCGCGACAGCAATGCCCGCAAGAGCTGACGTCGAACTCAGAGACCGATATCCAGACCGGACAAGGAAGTGAAGTCATGGACGTATTGATGATCGCCCATTACACGGCAACCGGATGGCTGCCGAACGATCGCTTTGACAGCTTGGCGAGCATTCTTGCTCGCCGCCGTGCAGAAGTCGAGCTGGTCACGTCCTCGTTCCAGCACGCGTTCAAGACACAACGCGACACTTCGGTGGAACGGAGCCCGTTGTACTCGACCACCTATGTGCATGAACCGTCGTATCGGAGCAACGTCTCTGCCGGCCGTCTGCGCAGCCACCGAGCCCTCGGCAGGAACCTTGCTGAATACCTGCGTCAGCGGAAGGTCCCGGACGTCATCTACTGCTCCATGCCTTCTCTCGAAGTGGCTCAAGCCGCAGCCGAATTCGCGAAGAAGAACGATGTCAGATTCATCCTCGATGTGCAGGACCTGTGGCCAGAGGCCTTTGAAATGGTCTTGCGACCACGCTGGATGGTGCGCCAGGCAATGATCCCCATCCGCAGACGTGCCGAGGCGATCTACCGAGCGGCGGATGCGGTGGTGACTGTCTCTGAAACCTACTCAGAACGAGTCAGTTCGGCACGCAGAGGCGATTCGACTGTCTCCACCGTGTATCTCGGGTCGGATCTGACGAAGTTCGACGCCTATCCGGCTCTGCGGCCCACGCAGGCAGGAACCGCAGAGCTCGCATATATCGGAACGTTGGGACACAGCTATGACCTGCCTTCGGTATTCGGGGCTCTTCGCGAACTGAGGAGGGAAGGCATCCGCATGCGCCTGCACGTGATGGGAACGGGCCCCTTCGAAGATCGCTGGCGAAGAGAAACAGAAGATCTTGATGAGGACGTGGTGTTCTACGGAAAACTCGACTACCCGGAGATGGTCTCGCGGCTGCGGGGGTGCGATATCGCCATCAACCCAATCGTTGCGAACTCGGCGGCCAGCATCATCAACAAAGTCTGCGACTATGCAGCCGCAGGACTCCCCGTCGTCAACTCTCAGCAGTGTGCCGAGTACCAAGATCTTCTCACCGAGTATGGAGCGGGCATCAATTGCGAATCGACTCCGTCCGCATTTGCAGAGGCCCTCAAGAAGATGGCCAATGACCGTCGATTGGCAGAACGCGGCCAGGGATCAAGACGAATGGCCGAAGACCATTTCGACCGGTCAGTGACGTACGAACGACTCGGCGGGGTGGTCCTCGATGCGCGCTGATCGTGGACGCTCACCAGGTGGACATATCCATACATACGGGCAGCGGCGAAATCCCCGTTCTCAGACCTTTCAGCCAACCACACACTGTCGCGCAGAAAGTGAACGATCATGATTGTTCAGCACTATTTGACGATTCTCCGTGAACGGTGGGTCTACGCTCTGTCGACCGCCTTCATTGTGATAGCTGGGGTTGCCGGATTCACGGCGCTGCAGACACCGGTGTACGAATCGTCCGCAAACGTCTTCGTCCGAACTGATCCCGGCAACTCCGTCACCGATCGTTCGGCAGCAGCCGACTATGCCCGGCAGCAGATTGACACCTATGCGGATCTCGTTACTACTCCTATTGTGCTTGATTCTGCCATCAGATCTCTCGACTTGGATATCGACGCCGGACAGCTCGCTGACAGCGTCTCAGCGGACGTCCCCGAAGACACGCTGCTCATCTCGATCACTGCGAGAGCGGGTGGTTCTGAAGAGTCGGCGAAACTTGCGAATGCGGTGGCTGAAAGCCTGCAGGAACAGGTCGCAGATCTCGAAACCACCAGCGGAAAAGCGACAGTCCAGTTGACGGTCGTCACTCCTGCGACGGCGCCGAGAGTGCCGGCTTCGCCGAATCTTACGCAGAACTTCGTGCTCGGTCTGATCGCCGCAATACTCGCAGGGATGTTGGCGGCAGTGCTCAGAGATCGCTTGGATAACAAGGTGCGCAAGGCAGATGACATCGAGCAGCTGACAGACGCAGCGGTGATCGGAACGGTCCCGTTGATCTCCGCAGGAGAGAACCACGTCTTCGTCTCAGAACATGGGTCGCAGAATGTCCAGGCTGAACCGTACCGGGAACTTCGGTCGAATCTTCGTTTCCTCGAGCCGCGACGCAAGAGCCGATCGCTGCTCGTCACGTCTTCGGTGAAAGGCGAAGGAAAATCGGTGACCTCTATCAACCTCGCATCCGCTCTCGCCCGCGGCGGCGAACGCGTGCTTCTCGTCGATGCTGACCTGCGCGATCCCTCGGTGCATCGGTATCTCGGTATTGAAGGGGGCGCAGGCCTGTCGACAGTGCTGATCGGGGATACCGAGCTGAAAGACGTCGTCCAGCCAATGGAACTGGCCAATCTTGCCATTCTTGCGAGTGGTCCGATACCCCCGAACCCGGCTGAACTGCTGGACAGCGAGCAGATGACAGTATTCCTCGAAGAAGCCGCCAAGCAGTACGACGTCGTCGTCTTGGACTCTGCACCAGTGCTTGCCGCGACCGACGCAGTGGCGATGGCTACTCGAGTGTCCGGAACCGTCTTCGTTGCACGGAACGGGGTTGTACGTCGAACGCAGATCACTCAGGCGCTGCGAAAGATCCAACTCGTGCAGGCCCGCCTTCTCGGAATCGTGCTCAACGGGGTACCCCGGACCTCAGGGACAGCATATTCGCAGACCTACGGCAGCAGCTATGACCCGCGTTCGACGCGGAAAGAACCCGACACTTGGGCTCACAGTGCTGAGCCGGAGACCAGCCATTCGAAGCAGCTGGCGGTCCGACAGTCGGCAGCTCCTCCAGTTTCGGACCGCGAGATCCCTCTTTCAGTTTCTGACAGCTCTCTGCGTCCGGATCCGGGCCGTCGATCTGTCTTCCCTGGGATATGGGCGATCAGCAATGATTGAGCTCACGCAAGGTGAATGACGTGCTGTCGGCTGTCCGTACTCAGCGGCACCGCGCCGAAGCCCCGACAGGTGCCCTCCAGGACCCTGCCCGTTCTTCGATCTTCGCGGTATCACTGACCGCAGTCTGTGCGCTGATCGTCGTCATTGCTCGCATATGGTTCTCTGCGGACATCGAAGCAGCCGCATCTTCGAGCGGGGTCATCGCCGCGGTCTCATTTGCCCACGGCATGACACTGTTTGTGATGCTCGGACGCGATCGGATCACCATGCCGGGACTGTTCATGGCATCGAGTGCAGCAATCGTCGGAGTCAGCGGATTGCTCGTCATCCCAGATCCGTCATTCATCGTCGGCTCCCACCCTGAATCCTCCCTCAATACGGCTCTGTTCTGCGCTACGCTGACGCAGATCGGGATCGGAATGCTCTGCCTGAGAACCGATAAGACAGGGAGACCGGATGAGGTGGTGCTGCCGATCCGCACTGTACGGTGGGCCCTCGGCGCCGGAGTCCTCACTCTCGCAGCCACAGTACTTCTCGGAGATCGGCTGGGCGTGCTGGCGGATGGATTCGGATCATCGGCAATCCTGCTCATCTGCATAGCGCTTCTGCTCAGCCCGCGCGGCCTGGGGAGCCCCTGGAACATCGTGGCCATCGTCTGTGCACTTCTGGTGTATCCGACAGCCGTCATCTCGGGGACCGGCCGCCTACGGGCAATAGCGCTCATTCTGGCGGCTGTCTACATCTTCTTCCTCCGGTACGGACGTCAATGGCTGAAAGTCGTCGGAGTCTTCCTCGCTCCGATGATCCTTGCGGTGTTGGGGGTATGGCGCAAGGAATACGAAACCTCCTTGAGCGGCGAGCACGGGAACGACACAGGTCTCTCGTCGATGTTCGTCGGCATCGGCAACTTCGGGTCTCTGATACATGACTTCGATCTGGGAGGTCTCCCGACTCTCGGAGCATCGCTGCTGTCACCGTTGGGGGCGGCTCTGCCCGATGGGCTTGCGCCGGACTGGATGCCCGACGCCATCGGCTATCAGCTCGCTGCTCTGACCGACCCAGAACTGTACGGCACCGGGTTTTCCACGGTGGCAACCGTCTACGGTGATCTGTGGTGGAATTTCGGAGCGCTGGGGTTGATGATCGGCGTTCCGCTTCTCGCCCTGATGCTCGATCGCATCGACTCATGGACGATCCGCAGCTACCGACGTGCGGCTCAGGGGCCACGCGACCTCCTGCTCCTGGTGTTCTTCGCAGC
>DGYMI06202__coassemble_1183_pt1 | contig 20186 bp, 17 predicted proteins | sample DGYMI06202__metabat2_low_PE_015 | metagenome-assembled genome bin DGYMI06202 | reverse complement strand
TGTGGCCGTCGATGAGGGCTCGCTGAGCCTCGGTGTGGTCAGGCGGAGTGAGCATGTTCGCAGGGTTCGTCGGAGACAGCCACAGTGAGTCGATTTCGACGATCCGGCCGTCTCTGAGACGCGCGGCCGCTGCCAGCCGATAACGAGAACCAGGGGCAGGGATGAGGATGCGGTCAAGTTCCCGCCACGCAATCCGTCGGGGTCTGCCGGTGAATCCGCACCAGATGAACTCCTCGGGCGTGATCTCCAGCCGAGCACGTGCACCCAGGTGGAAATTCACCCACGCGCCGATGAGCAGGATGACTGGGCCGAAGAGAAAGATGAGAAGCACCGGCTCGGCGAAGATCGCCAAGAGGATTACCGTGATGAACGCGATTATCGCCATGACGACCAGCATCCAACCGATGACCTTTGAGATGTTCCCCTCGCGTCTGATCACTCTGTTCATTTCTCGTCGTCCTCTTCTCCTTCAAAGCACCTGACGGCGGCCCAGCAACCTCGCGCGAGGTAGCTGGGCCGCCGTCAGGTAGTAATTAGCGGGGTTTTAAGCCTTGGAGGAGTCCTCGTCCTTAGGCTTTGCCTCAGACTCGGAGTCCGCCGGGTCCTCCTCGATCTCGAGCTCGGAGGTCTCGAGGCCGAAGATCTCGCCGTCGTACTCGTCGACCGCGGTGGCCACCGAGGTCTCGAGCACGTGTGCGGCCAGCTGCTCCTGGATGATGAGCGGATCCTTCGACAGGTCCTTCCACACAGCCACGCACAGCAGCAGCATGACGATGACGAACGGCAATGCCGAGACGATCGTGATGTTCTTCAGCCCGTCGAGTGCCTCGGCGGGATCGGAGCCACCCGCCAAGAGCATGACCGCAGCCACGGCACCGGTCGCGGTGCCCCAGAAGATCACGAGGCCCTTACCCGGCTCCTGCATGCCGTTGGCCGACAGGGTGCCCATGACGATCGACGCGGAATCCGCACCGGTGACGAAGAAGATTGCGATGAGGATGACCGTGACGATCATGAGGATGATCGCGATGAGGTTCGGCAGCGGCAGAGCGCCGAGGAGGTCGAACAGGATCGTGTCCATGTTGATGTCCGGTTCGCCGTCGACGACCTTCGCGAGAGCCTTGACCGTGCCCTCACCGCGCTCGGCGCGCTCCTGGATGCCGATGGCGCCGCCACCGAAGATCGCGAACCAGATGGTCGAGACGACGGAGGGGACGATGAGCACACCGGTGACGAACTGACGGACGGTGCGACCACGCGAGATGCGCGCGATGAACAGACCGACGAAGGGCGACCATGACACCCACCATGCCCAGTAGAAGACGGTCCACGACGACAGCCACTCATTGACGCCCTGACCATCGGCGGCCGTCCGGGAAGCCAGCTGAGGCAGATCCTGGATGAACGAACCCACCGAGGAGGGGATGACGTTGAGGATGAACAGCGTCGGTCCGCCGATGAAGACGATGAGGGCGACGATGACGGCGAGCACCATGTTGATGTTCGACAGCCACTGGATGCCCTTCTCCACGCCCGAGACCGCCGAAGCGACGAAGGCCGCGGTGAGGATGGCGATGATGATGACGAGCACCGGTGAGGAGACATCGGACATGATGCCGGCGGACTCGATGCCGCCGCCGATCTGGATGGCGCCCAGACCCAGCGAGCAGGCCGAACCGAACAGAGTCGCGAGGATCGCGAGGATGTTGATGACCTTGCCGCCGAAGCCGTTGACGGCGCGCTCACCGAAGAGCGGGGTGAACATCGACGAGAACAGCTGCGAACGACCCAGACGGAACGAACCGTAGGCCACACCCAGGCCGACGATGGCGTACATCGCCCACGGGTAGAGCGTCCAGTGGAACAGCGTCGTGCCCATGGACGTGCCCATCGCCTGAGGCGTGGACCCGTCGACGGTGTTCGGGGGAGGCGACATGTAGAAGAACAGGGGTTCGCCGACCGCGGAGAAGACGAGGCCGATGCCCATGCCGGTGGCGAACATCATCGCGATCCACGAGGAGGTCTTGAACTCCGGCTTCTCATCGTCCTTGCCCAGCGGAATCCGTCCGAACTTGCTGACGGCGACGACGATGACGAAGATCGTGAAGACCGTGGCGGCGATGACGAAGAGCCAACCGAAGTTGTCCATCACGCCGGTCAGCAGCGTGCCCGCCACCGCACCGAGGCTGTCGGGGGAGACGAAGCCCCAGACGACGAACGCGACGGCCAGGATGCCTGCCGCAAAGAACACGACCCTGTCCAAACCTTCACGTTTGAAGGGCTTGAGTGCGGTCGTCGGATGCTTCAGGTGCTCGATGAGCTCCTGAGTCTTAGTGTGTTCACTGCTCATATGATCGGGCCGATCAGGCGCGGGTCCTCAGTGGAGCAGATGAGAACGGGCTGCCGCCTCGGCGTTCCTTCCTTGAATGGACTGCATCGGACGGGTGGCACAAGCAGGGGCCCTGCCGCGCACGACAGGGCCCCTTCCAGCTCCCCCGGCTGGGCTCGAACCAGCGACCCTTCGATTAACAGTCGAATGCTCTGCCAACTGAGCTACGGAGGAAAACAGCGCAGTCGCCTACGCACGAGGAGAAACTCTACCAAAAGATTCAGGATCTTGCCGCCGCCTGCGGATATGCTGGGAGCCAATATGCATCTCAAAAGCCTGACACTGCGGGGATTCAAGTCCTTCGCCTCGGCGACGACCCTCCGATTCGAGCCGGGAATCACCTGCGTCGTCGGACCCAACGGCTCGGGCAAGTCCAACGTCGTCGACGCCCTGTCCTGGGTGATGGGCGAGCAGGGTGCGAAGAATCTGCGCGGCGGAAAGATGGACGACGTCATCTTCGCCGGAACCTCGAAACGTCAGGCTCTGGGACGCGCCGAGGTGACTCTGACCATCGACAACACCGACGGAGCCATCCCCGTCGACTACACCGAGGTGACCATCTCGCGGACCCTCTTCCGCACCGGGGGATCCGAATACGCCGTCAACGGTGCCCCGGCCAGACTGCTCGACATCCAAGAGCTGCTCAATGATTCCGGCCTGGGCAAGGAGATGCACGTCATCGTCGGTCAGGGCCGCCTCGACGCGATCCTCCACGCCGACCCGCTGGAGAGGCGCAGCTTCATCGAAGAGGCCGCCGGGGTGCTCAAACACCGACGGCGCAAGGACAAAGCGGTCCGCAAACTCACCGGACTGCAGACGAACCTCGACCGGCTCACCGACCTGCGCACCGAACTCAACCGCCAGTTGGGGCCCCTGGGGCGGCAGGCCGAAGCGGCAGCGAAAGCCGCGACCGTCCAAGCGACTCTGCGCGACGCCACCGCCAGGCTGCTCGCCGACGATGCCGTGCGGATGCAGTCTTCGCTCGCCTCATCCAGCGACGGCGAAGATCACAGCGACCGCATCGCCGAGCTCGACCACCGCCGCACCCGTACCGAGGCGCGACTCTCCGAGATCGAAGCCCGTCTGTCCGAACTCGACTCCGAACTCGAAGTCCAACGCACCGCGGAGTCGCGGACACAGACGCAGATCGTGCGCGCCCAAGGACTGAGCCAACGTGCCCAGGACAAACGCTCCCATCTGCTCTCCGAGGTCACGAGCCTGGGTCAGAGGGAATCGAAGTCACCTGAAGAGCTGCGCGCCCAGGCCGAACGGTTCCGGGGCGAACTCAGCGACGCCGAAGATGCCGTGACCGAGAAGACGAATGCACTCGAAGCCAGCCAAGCGCGGAAGGAAGAGCTCACCCAAGCTCTGAAGACTGCCGAGGACGAGGTCAAGGCCGCACAGATCGCCATCACCGAGGCGGTGAAGAACCGTTCGGCCCTGCAGTCGAAGCAGACCCAAGCGGCCGAGCGGATCACCGACCTCAAGTCTCGGATCGAAGCCAACCAGACGGAGATCGAAACCGTCTCCGCTCGCATCACCGAGCGCAGCCGGGAACTCGAAACCGCCGAGACCGGTGTCGAAGACGTCGAAGCCGGAGAGACCGAACTCGACTCCGCCTACGAGGCCGCGCAGGAGAAGCTCGAGAAGCTGGAGACCGAACGCACCGAGCTGCAGGAACAGCGGGCAAAGGTCGCCTCCGAACTGTCCTCGGCGAAGGCCCGCGCGGAGGCCCTGGCCCTGGGCACCGCTCTGGAAGCCGACCTCGAAGACATCGTCAATGCGGAGCTGCCGGGAGTTCGCACGGCCGTGACCGAACGGCTGAGCGTCGACCACGGGTTCGAGATGGCCGCGGCAGCGGCCCTGTCGACCACGGTCTCCGGTGTCATCGTCGATGACAGCGAAGTGGCGCTGGCAGTGCTCGACCACCTCGGCGAGGACACGAACGTGTCTCTGACGATCCCCGCCGGTGCCGAAGCATCGTCCGGGAAAGGCGGCGGGAGTGCCCTTCCCGCATTGGCCGAACTGCCTGCGAAGGGTGACCTGCGCTGGCTCTCCGACGTCGTCGACAGCGACGTCCCCGAACTGCGCGCCCTGCTGGAACGAGCACTGCACGGAGTCGTCTGCGTCCCCGATGCGCGCACCGGAATCGAGCTGACGGAAGCTCGGCCCGAACTCACCGCCGTTACCGTCCACGGCGAAGTCCTCACCGCGACCCGGATCAGCCGCGCCCGCACGGCCTCGGGCACACGCCTGGCCTCACAGACCGCGCTCGATGACACTCACTCCCAGATCGCCGATCTTGAGAGCCGGGCAGACAAGCTCGATGCTGCGCTGAAGGAACTCGAACCGCGACTGACCGCAGCACGCGAGGAATCGGGGGCAGCCCTCGATGCCCTCCACTCTTCGGACGCGAAGATCATGGCCGCCGCCGAAGAAGTCTCACGCATCACCGGAGAGATCGGCGTGGCCCGCACTCGCCTGCAGCGAGCAGAAGACAACGCCACCGAACTCGAATCCCGCCTCGCCGCCGCCGAACGCGACTCTCAGTCGGCAGCGGCGGCACTGGACGGAGCCGCCGAAGTCGACGAAGTCGTCGACACCGCCGCCCGCGACGAACTCAGCGCACAGGTTGCCCAATCCTCCGAAGACCTCGTCGAAGCCCGCATCAGTCACCGCTCCGCTGCCGACCGAGCACGGTTCCTCAGCGATAGGGTCGACTCCCTCCTGCGGGCGGCGAAGGCCGAAGAGGCAGCGCGGGAGCAGACTCAGCGCACGATCGCGAAGAAGAAGCGCGCGGCCGGCTCGGTGCAGCTCATCGCCGAAACCGCGGCCGAAGCCGCGGAACTGGCCACCTCCACGGTGGCCGAACTCGGTGAGGCGATCCAGGTCCTCGTTGACGAACGCGGCGGTCTGCGCGAAGAGAAGGGCCGCCTCGGCGAGGAATTGGGGTCGACGCGAACCCAGCTGCAGAAGCTCAAGGACGCCGCCGCCGAGGCGGAACTCGCGAAGGAGCGGTTCCGACTCAAGCTCGAAGAGATCGCGCATCGGTCGGAAGAGGAGACGGGGCTGGGCATCAACCGCCTCATCGACGAATTCGGGCCGCATCTGCCGGTTCCGTCCTTCGACGAGGACGGGGAGGATCGTCCGTATGTGCGTGCAGAAGTGGAGAAGCGGCAGAAGCAGGCGGCGTCGCAGCTCAAGCGCATCGGCACGGTCAATCCGCTCGCGCTCGAGGAATACGAGGCGCTGAAGGAACGGCATCAGTTCCTCGAGAAGCAGATCGCGGACATCGAATCCTCGCGCAAGGACCTCATGCAGCTCGTCGAGGAGGTCGACCGGCACGTCGAACGCGTGTTCGCCGAAGCCTATGCGGATACGGCGAGGGAGTTCGAGGACATCTTCTCCCGCCTCTTCCCGGGCGGTGAGGGCGCACTGAGCCTGACCGATCCCGACGATATGCTCACCACTGGCGTCGACGTGCACGCGCGCCCGGCCGGCAAGAAGGTCAAACGTTTGTCTCTGCTTTCGGGAGGGGAGAGGTCACTGGTCGCCGTGGCCATGCTCGTCGCGATCTTCAAGGCCCGGCCGAGCCCGTTCTACGTCATGGACGAGGTCGAAGCGGCCCTCGACGATCTCAACCTCTCGCGGCTGCTCACGGTGTTCGAAGAGCTCCAGGACTCCTCGCAGCTCATCGTCATCACCCACCAGAAACGGACGATGGAGATCGCCGACGCCCTCTACGGCGTGACGATGCACGGCGATGGAGTGTCGAAAGTCATATCCCAGCGGATCCCGTGATCGGCAGTCCGCTCTTCGGCCGGCGCGCCCGAGGTGGCAGGCCCGCCGCTGGGGCACAAGGCCGTTTGACGGTGATGCCCAGGACAGTCCCAGGGAATTTTGCAACTGCCGCACGGCGGGCGAGCACAATAGTCGTGGCCGGGGACTATAGACTTGGGCCGAGACACAGGTATTCGAAGAACGTGAGGAGCGGGACGTCCATGGCCGAGGCTGCTGTACTGCGAGGTGGCTCGAGGGCATGAATTCGGTACTTGTCATCATCGTCGGACTCGCGATCTCCTTCGCCCTGGCACTCGTCGTCGTCCTTCTCGTGGCTCTGCCCGGCCTGCGCGCCGAAGGACGCCTGCGATACTCCTCCGACGTGCAGCGATTCCGTCTGCCGCCCGAGTGGACCGGCTACGACGACGAAGTCCACGAATTCTTCGGCCATGATGACGGCACCTCGCACCTAGCGACCAGGGAACAGGCGGCGGTGACCGCGATCCGCGATCACTCCTATGTGCTCCGGCCGCAGCCCCGACGCCATGCCGCGCCCTCGCTCATCACGGTCCGCCCGCGCACCCGCCACTGGAAGATCCCCGAGTCGGGAACAGGGTGGAAGACCACCGCCGGGCTGCTCTTCGGCAGCCGCGGATCCTGACCTGAGACCCATGCGGCCTCGAGTGGTCGAGGCCCGCGACAATGGAGACCGCGCCGACTGATTCCGGCGCGCTCACCGACACACTGACACCACCGGAAGAGTCCGGGAACTCGAGTGCCAATGGCCAGAACGGCGGCACTCAAAGGAGGACGGAAGAACCATGGATCAGCCGATCATCTTGCTCATCGTCGCGGCGATCGTGTTCGCTCTCATCGTCACGCTGGGCATCTCCCTGCGCGTCAACGCGCGCAAGAAGGGCCTCGATGACAGGCGCGGCATCGATGCGGAGGTCACCGGTGAGCTGAGCATCGATGACGTCGCCGAGGCGGTCGAGAAGGACAAAGCCGAAGCGCGCGGTTCCGAGGTCCCCACCGAACCGGCCAGCCGCCTCGTCCGCCTGCGTGAGCGCCTGGCGAAGTCGAACAGCGGGCTCGGGCGCGGACTGCTCAACCTCCTCTCCCGTGACAATCTCGACGAGTCCGCCTGGGAGGAGATCGAGGATACGCTCATCCTCGCCGACGTCGGCGTCGAACCGACGACCGAGCTCGTCGACCGCCTGCGCGAACGCGTCAAGGTGCTCGGCACCCGGGACCCCGAAGAGGTCCGCGGTCTGCTGCGCGAAGAGCTCATCAAACTCGTCGATCCGACGATGGACCGCTCGCTCGCCGATACCGGCAAGGACGGCGACCCCTCGGTCATCCTCGTCGTCGGGGTCAACGGTGCCGGGAAGACGACGACGGTGGGCAAGATCGCCCGCGTGCTCGTCGCTGAGGACAAGTCCGTGCTGCTCGGCGCCGCGGACACCTTCCGCGCCGCCGCGGCCGAACAGCTGTCCACATGGGGTGAACGTGTCGGCGTCGAAACCGTGCGCAAGGAAGAAGGCGCCGATCCCGCCTCGGTGGCCTACTCAGCCGTCGAGAAGGGACAGGCCGACGGTTCCGACGTCGTCCTCATCGACACCGCCGGACGTCTGCAGAACAAACGCGGACTCATGGACGAACTCGGCAAGGTCAAACGAGTGGCCACCCGACCGCTGGGGGAGGGCCACGAGATCGACGAGGTGCTCCTCGTCCTCGATGCGACCACCGGTCAGAACGGCATGCAGCAGGCGAAGGTCTTCGCCGAGGCGGTCGACATCACCGGGATCGTGCTCACCAAGCTCGACGGCACAGCGAAGGGCGGAATCGTCGTTGCCGTCCAGCGTGAACTCGGGGTGCCGGTCAAACTCATCGGCCTCGGAGAAGGTGCGGACGACCTGGCGCCATTCACCGCCGAAGGGTTCGTCGACGCCCTGCTCGACTGAGGGCTGATTGAACGCTCAGCAGTCCCGACTGCATTGTCGCGCAACTGATCCCGCGCATTCTTCGAGCCTGGTCTCACCCGCATATTCGCAGGGTGAGACGAGGCTCGTCACATTCCGGAAACATTGACGACTCACCACTGTGACATGTGTCATGCAGACTGTGTCTGCCCGGTTCGATTCGGAACCGGCCGAGACACGAAAGAGACGACATGGAACTCGATGCAGTGAATGTATGGATGATGGTCGCCGCGGGGTTGGTGCTGCTCATGACCCCCGGGGTGGCGTTCTTCTACGGAGGAATGACGCGGATCACCTCGGCGATCAATATGATGATGATGGTCTTCTCCGCGATGGCCGTCGGTGGACTCGTCTGGGTCCTCTTCGGCTACGGACTGAGCTCCGGTGACTCGATCGCCGGAATCGTCGGCAACCCGCTGTCCGAACTCGGACTCACCGGCTCGGTCGCGAACGACCCGGCCTCGCTGATCTCCATCGGCTACGGTTCGACGTTCGCGATGATCGCGATCGCCCTCATCGCCGGCGCGGTCGCCGACCGGGCGAAGTTCTCCACCTGGCTGGTCTTCTCCGCCGCGTGGGTGACCCTCGTGTACTGCCCCCTGGCGTTCATGGTCTGGGGAGACGGACTGCTCAGCGAATCCGGTGCGATCGGCAGTCTGTTCGGGCCGGCCATCGACTTCGCCGGAGGCACGGTCGTCCACATCAATGCCGGCATCTCCGCCCTCGTGCTCGTCGTCGTCATGGGTCGTCGTGCCCGCTTCTCGACCCCGCACAAGCCGCACAACATCCCGATCACCGTGCTCGGGGCTGCGCTGCTGTGGTTCGGCTGGTTCGGGTTCAACGGCGGTGCCGCCACCACCATCGAACAGGGCGGACTCATCTGGATCAACACGCTGGCAGCACCTGCTGCCGGCATGATCACCTGGATCATGATCGAACGCCTGCGGGCCTCGCGACCGAGCAGCATCGGCAGCGTCTCGGGAGCGATCGCCGGCCTCGTCGCGATCACCCCGGCGTGTGCGAACGTCGATCCCTATGCGGCCATCCTCATCGGAATCGCGGCAGGCGCCGGTGCGATCTTCGCCGTCGAAGCGAAGAACCGTCTGCGCTATGACGATGCGCTCGATGTCGTGGCCGTCCACCTCGTCGCCGGAATCATCGGCACCGTGATGATCGGGTTCTTCGCGTTCCCGAACGAAGACGGACCGGCCGGCCTCTTCTACGGAGGCGGACTCGAACTCCTCGTTGCACAGGTGCTCGCCTGTCTCGTGGCCATCGTCTTCGCCGGTCTCGTCACGCTCGCGATCTCCCTGGTCCTGCGCTCGACGATGGGGCTGCGGATCGACCCGCGGGAGGAACTCGAGGGAATCGACACCTTCGAACACGCCGAGCAGGCCTACTCGTTCCGGTGACCCCAACAGACGCCCGTCCAGGCGGCCGGTGGGTCTCGCCGGCCGCGTGAACGGGGGAGAGTGCGACGTCGTGCTCATTGATCACCTCGGCAGGGTGGAAGCAGACCACCCCGCCGAGGCGATCGGCCGTTCCGCGCGCAGGTGAAGCATTTGTGCCGCCTCGGCGTTCGGCAATTGACGAATACGGGAAGGCCAGCGCCACCTCGGCGAGGGTTCACGGGGCATTGTCAGCACTCTTGGTTTCAGCCCGGCACGGGGGAGTTGCTAGTCTAGAGAGTCGACCAAACCATCGTGAAGAAGGCTTGTACGTGTTTAACTCTCTGTCCGACAGGCTCACCGCGACTTTCAAGAATCTGCGCGGGAAGGGCCGGCTGTCCGAAGCCGACGTCGATGCCACCATCCGTGAGATCAGACGTGCCCTGCTCGACGCCGACGTCGCCCTGCCTGTCGTGCGTGCCTTCACCGGCCGGATCCGTGAACGCGCCCTGTCCGAGGAGGTCTCGGGCGCACTCAATCCCGGCCAGCAGGTCGTCAAGATCGTCAACGACGAACTCGTCGGCATCCTCGGCGGGCAGACCCGCCGTCTCAACTTCGCCAAGCGGCCGCCGACGGTCATCATGCTCGCTGGTCTCCAGGGTGCAGGTAAGACCACCCTGGCCGGAAAGCTCGCGCACTGGCTGAAGTCCGAGGGCCACCGGCCGATGCTCGTCGCGGCCGACCTGCAGCGCCCCAACGCCGTCAACCAGCTCCAGATCGTCGGCGAACGTGCCGGTGCTGTGGTCTACGCCCCGGAACCGGGCAACGGTGTGGGCGATCCGATCCAGGTCGCCACCGACTCGATCGAGGTCGCGAAGTCCAAGCTCCACGACGTCGTCATCGTCGATACGGCCGGTCGCCTCGGCATCGACGAGGAGCTCATGCAGCAGGCCGCGGACATCCGCAGCGCGGTCAACCCCGACGAAGTCCTCTTCGTCATCGACGCGATGATCGGTCAGGACGCGGTGAAGACCGCCGAGGCGTTCCTCGACGGCGTCGACTTCACCGGTGTCGTGCTCTCGAAGCTCGACGGTGACTCCCGCGGTGGTGCCGCACTGTCCGTCGCCGAGGTGACCGGAAAGCCGATCATGTTCGCCTCGACGGGCGAATCGATGAAGGACTTCGAGCAGTTCCATCCGGACCGGATGGCCGACCGGATCCTCGACATGGGCGACATCATGACGCTCATCGAGCAGGCCGAGAAGAACTTCGACGAAAAAGAGACCGAGAAGCTCAAGAAGAAGGTCGAAGCCGGCGAGGACTTCGACCTCAACGACTTCCTCACGCAGATGGCGGGCCTGAAGAAGATGGGCTCGATGAAGAAGATGCTGGGCATGATGCCCGGCATGAGCCAGTATAAGGAGCAGCTGGCGAACTTCGACGAGCGTGAGGTCGACCGGGTCGAAGCGATTGTGAGATCGATGACACCCCAGGAGCGCACGAACCCGAAGATCCTCAACGGCTCCCGTCGCGCCCGCATCGCCAAGGGTGCCGGCACCACGGTCACCGCGGTCAACCAGCTCATGGAGCGCTTCACCCAGGCGCAGAAGATGATGCGGTCGATGACCCGCGGCGGCGGAATGCCCGGAATGCCCGGTGGCGGCGGAATGCCGCAGATGCCCGGAATGGGAGGAATGCCTGGTGCGGGCGGTGGAAAGAAGAAGAAACCCGCAGGGAAGAAGAAGGGCCGCAAGGGCGGTCAGTCCGGCAACCCGGCCAAGCGCGCGCAGGAAGCGCAGGCACTGGCTGACAAGAAGGCAGGCAAGACGCAGGACCCGGTCGGTTCGGCCTTCGGCGGAGTCGATCTGGGCAAGGACGAGGAATTCGATCCGGCGAACCTGCCCAAGGGCTTCGGCGGAATCTTCCCAGGTGGCAAGAAGTAGCGCCTTCTGGCACAATTGACTCTTGTACTTTTGCTCTCGGTCCGGGCCCTCTCATCCGCGCCGAAGTGATAGTCCGAGCCGCGGCTTCCAGCAGATCAACCCCACGATTCTTCTGGTACAGCTGTGCACACAGAACACAAAAGGAGACACCACTAAAGTGGCAGTCAAAATTCGTCTGACCCGCATGGGCAAGATCCGTGCACCCTTCTACCGCGTCGTCGTCGCTGATTCGAAGACCCGTCGCGACGGTAAGGCCATCGAGCAGATCGGCATCTACCACCCGACCCGTGAGCCGTCGGTCATCGAGATCGATTCCGAGCGCGCTCAGTACTGGCTCTCCGTCGGTGCTCAGCCCAGCGAGCAGGTCACTGCTCTGCTCAAGCTCACCGGTGACTGGCAGAAGTTCAAGGGCGAGGGTGAAGCGGTCAACACCGTGAAGCCGCAGCCGGAGAAGGAAGCCTACGTGGCTCCCAACGCCGAATCGGTGATCAAGGAAGCCATCACCCAGAAGGGTGGCAAGTCCGCTGAAGCTGACGAGGCTCCGGCCGAGGAAGCAGCCGAAGCCGCACCTGAGGCCGCTGAAGAAAGCGCTGAAGCCTGAGATGTTGCCTGATTCGCTCGAACACCTGGTCCGCGGAATCGTCGATCATCCCGATGACGTCTCCGTTCGTTCGCGTTCTTCGCAGCGCGGCACGACCCTCGAGGTCCGGGTTCACCCCGAAGACCTCGGCCGGGTCATCGGCCGTGCAGGCAGGACCGCCAAGGCCCTGCGCACAGTGATGAACTCGCTGGCCGGCCGTGAGTCGGTGCGAGTGGACCTCATCGAGGCGTAATTCCAACATCCGAGAGGGGATGCAGTGCACATGCGCTGCATCCCCTCTCGTGCATTCACTTAACCGTCGCCGACTAGACTGGTGCCAGAACACGGCGGTCCGCCGGCTGACCACAAGCGAGGTCACCCGGATGCCTGATCGGCCGGACAGACAGCGACAGCAGACTTCGAGGAGCAGTATGGACACGGTGATCGCCCGGCTGGGCAAGCCGCACGGAATCAAGGGCGAATTCACCGTCGAGGTGCGCACCGACCGACCCGATGAACGGCTCAACCCCGGAGCGACCTTCGCCACCGATCCCGATATCGGACCGCTGACGCTGAAGTCCGCGAGGTGGCACCGCGACCGTCTGCTCCTGGCCTTCGACGAGGTACCCGATCGCAACCGCGCCGAGGAGATCCGCAACACCCTCATCCTCGCCGAAGCGGACGAAGAAGACGACGACTCCGACGCTTGGTACCTCGACGACCTCATCGGACTCAAGGTCTATGAGAACGACGCCCTCGTCGGTGAGATCGTCGACGTCACCAACGGCACCGCCCAGGATCTGCTCCACATGAGGCACACCGCAGGACACGAAGTGCTCATCCCATTCGTCACCGAGATCGTGCCCGACGTCGACATCGACGCAGGCCGCGTCAACGTCACCCCGCCCGCCGGCCTCTTCGACGCCGAATGAGCGAACCGTCCCCGATGACCTCCACTGACACCCCCACCGAGGCGGCCGGCCCACAGATGTCGATCGACGTCGTCTCGATCTTCCCCGAATACCTCGCCGGTCTGCAGCTCTCGCTCATCGGCAAAGCCGTCGACCGCGGGCAGCTCAGCCTCAATGTCCACGACCTGCGTGACTTCACCTTCGACCGGCACAACACCGTCGATGATTCGCCCTACGGCGGGGGAGCGGGAATGGTCATGAAGGCCGAGCCCTGGGCCCTGGCACTTGAGCACATCCTCGGCGGAGGCAGCGGCGCCGAAGAGGGCGATAGTCTTCCCAGCGCCGGAACCGATGATGCTGCGGTCGGATCGAAACCGACGCTCATCGTGCCCAGCCCTGCCGGGCAGGTGTTCGACCAGCGCATCGCCGAAGACCTCGCAGGACGGGACCATCTCGTCTTCGCCTGCGGACGCTACGAAGGCATCGACCAGCGCGTCATCGACTGGGCGGGAGAGCACTTCGAGCTGCTGCCCATGAGCATCGGCGACTACGTACTCAACGGCGGTGAAGTCGCCTCGATGGTGATGATCGAAGCGGTCAGCCGCCTCATCCCCGGTGTCATCGGCAACCCTGAGTCGCTGACCGAGGAGAGCCACGAGGACGGACTGCTCGAATACCCCATCTATACGAAGCCGGCGAACTGGCGCGGACGTGAGGTGCCGGAGATCCTGCTCAGCGGCAACCACGCCGCGATCGCGCGCTGGCGACGTGACCGACGTCTCGAACGCACCGCCGAAGTCAGGCCGGATCTGCTCGAGAAGCTCGATGACCTGAGCAAAGACGACCGGGCGGCGTTGGAACGGTTTGAGTCTGAGCGCTCAAACGTGACAGAATAGAGCGTCGCGTTTGTTGGCACTCACCTGCTTCAGGGGGATGAGTGCCCACGGTGGCCCGTCGTATCGAATCGGCGGGTCGACGGGGAGAGATCCCGACAGACGATCCAGCTACCGGTTCACCGGTCCGATATGCGTGTCCTCGACCTGAAGCAGGGGCCACAGGAGAAACCACAATGCAGAAGCTCGATGTTGTAGATGCAGCCTCGCTGAAGTCTGACGTTCCCGAATTCCGTGCGGGCGACACCCTCAACGTTCACGTCAAGGTGATCGAAGGTTCGCGTTCGCGTATCCAGGTCTTCAAGGGAATCGTCATCCGTCGCCAGGGCGACGGCGTCCGCGAGACCTTCACCGTTCGTAAGATCAGCTTCGGCGTCGGAGTGGAGCGTACCTTCCCGGTGCACTCGCCCAACGTCGACAAGATCGAGGTCCTCACCCGCGGTGCCGTGCGCCGCGCGAAGCTGTACTACCTGCGCGAACTGCGCGGCAAGGCTGCTCGCATCCGCGAAAAGGCCTGATTTGCCCGGCACTGTGGGAGATGATCACACGGTGCCGAACAGACATGAAGACGCGACCTTCGGGTCGCGTCTTCTGTCTTCGGCACGGTTCTGGAAGGCGATTGCGGCGATCGTCGTCGTCATCATCGTCCTCGGCGGATCGATCCGAGGATTCGTCATCCAGCGCTTCACCATTCCGAGTGCCTCGATGGAGCCGACCCTGCAGGTCGACGATTCGATCACAGTGTGGCGTCCCGATGCCCTGCGCGGAGAACTCCAACGCGGAGACATCGTCGTCTTCGACGGTCGCGGATCATTCGTCGACGATGCGCTGCCCACCCCTCTGCAGAAGCTCGGATCCTGGGTCGGACTCGGCCCCCGCGACGTGTACTACGTCAAACGCGTCATCGCCGTCGGCGGTGACACCCTCGAATGCTGCGACGCGAAGGGGCGTCTGCTGCTCAACGGCAAACCTCTGAACGAAGACTATGCGCCCACCCCCGCCTCGGCGGTGGAGTTCTCCATCGAAGTCCCCGAGGGAACTATGTGGGTGATGGGTGACAACCGCAACGACTCCGCCGATTCACGGTCCCTGCTGGGACGGCCCGGTGGGGGATTCATCCCCACCGATCGGATCATCGGCCCCGTGATCGGGCACGGTTCCTCGATCGACTGAGCACCGCCTCGGCGAGGTTGATCGTCGTCTGCTGAGCGTCTGCAAAGAGTTCTGAGCGTTCGCACGGAACTGCATTTCGGCTGAGTGTCGGGCAAGAGTCGTGCTGATACGCTCGGTTCAGTCCACAGCCGCAGTCCTGGTCCGATGTGAAAGCGAACGAATGACAAGCGAATCCGAAGCTTCCCCGCCACCCGCCTCGAAACGGTTTGCACGCGGGCTGCTGGAGACCGTGGCGATCATCGTCATCGCCCTGCTCATCTCGACGGCGCTGAAGACGTGGGTCGTCCGCTCTTTCTACATCCCGTCCGAATCCATGATGACCACCCTCCAGGTCGATGACCGGGTGCTCGTCAACCAGATGGCTCACCGTTTCGGACCCGCCGACCGTGGCGACATCATTGTCTTCGACGACCCGGACCATTGGCTCTCGGCTGCCGAGACCGCCGAATACACACCCAACCCGGTTCTCGAATTCATCGGCTTAGCACCCTCGGACTCGGGAAATCAGCTGATCAAACGTGTCATCGGCGTCGGCGGTGACACGATCAAGTGCTGCGACGCCGAAGGGCGTCTGCTGGTCAACGGCGAACCGATCGATGAGACCTACCTCGATGAGGGCATGGCGCCCTCGGAGGTCGAATTCGAAGTCACCGTGCCCGAAGGCCACTACTGGGTGATGGGCGACAACCGCAGCAACTCCGCCGACTCCCGGTACCACACGGACACGGACCCCTATGTGTCCGAAGACGACGTGGTCGGCACCGTGTTCCTCATCAACTGGCCGTTCAAGCACTTCAGCTGGGTCTCGACCCCCGACGAAGTCTTCGCAGACGTGCCGGACACCCCGGCGGGAGTCACCGGGAACTGATGGCCGCACGTGGACTGACCGACCTCAGCGTCGAACGCGGACTGCTCAGCGAGGGATTCGACTTCGTCATCGGCGTCGACGAGGTGGGCCGCGGTGCGCTGGCCGGACCCGTCAGCGTAGGTGTCGCCCTGTTCGACCTGCGCGCCCTCACCTCCGCCGAGGTGCCCGCCGGCATCCACGATTCGAAGCAGCTGAGCGCGCAGGCGAGGCAGGACGCCACCGACCGTGTGCGATCGTGGGCGGCCGCCGCGGCAGTGGGGTCGACGACCCCCGCCGAACTCGACGAGGTGGGGATGACGATGGCGCTCAACCTTGCCGGACGACGCGCCATGCTCTCGACGCTCGGCGAATTGGCAGGGGTAGGTTCCGCTGGGGACGCTCTGGTCGGTTCCGAGGGCTCCGTCGGTTCCGATGGGAGTGGGGGAGCCGCCTCGGTGAGGGAATTTCCAGAGCGGACCATGGTCCTCCTCGACGGTCGACACGATTGGCTTTCGGCCCCACTCACCCTCGACACCCTGGGGATATTCGGCGACTGCGCCGACCTCGAACTGCCGCCGGTGCGCACCGTGATCAAAGGCGACGGCTCAGTTCCGGCGATCGCAGCGGCGAGCATCGTGGCGAAAGTGGCACGCGACGAGACGATGATCGCACTCGCCGAGGCCTATCCGCACTATGGTTGGGAATCGAACGTGGGATACGGGACGGCGAAGCACCGACAGGGCATCACCGAACTCGGACCCAGCATCCACCACCGGAGAAGCTTCCGCCTGAGCGCGGACACAGGAGCGAAGGAGGGCCTGTCATGAGTGCCGATGATCTTGACGACTACGAAGCACAACTCGAGCTTGCGCTGTACAAGGAATACCGGGACGTCGTCGGGCTCTTCGCCTATGTCGTCGAGACCGAACGCCGGTTCTACCTCGCCAACCACGTCGACCTCAAAGCTCACAACGATGCCGGCGACGTGTACTTCGAACTCACCCTGCGTGATGCCTGGGTGTGGGACAGCTACCGGACGGCACGGTTCATCAAGACCGTGCACGTGCTGACGTTCAAGGACGTCAACATCGAGGAGATCGCGAAGTCCGATCTCGAACCGCCGACGGCGATCCGCGGCTGAGACTGGTTCCTCAGTCCTTTGCCTCGTCCGCGGTGGCCGCACTCCTGCGTCGATCGCTGTGGACGAGACTCTGACTTGAGCGTCAGCGGCCTGTGGATGGGCAAGCCTCTTCCACAGGCCGTTTCTCTGCTCTTCCCCTCTGCCATGCCGTCATGGTCATCTGAGCGACATGGGACGGACACGAACACCCGGTCGGGCACGAGCACCTGGTCAGACACGCACGGGGAAGAGCACCAGGACCGCCAAAGGCCTGCGCAAGCAGGCACTCGGCAGCAGGGGAGAGGACCTCGCCGCCGCGTTCCTCGAAGACGCCGGTCTGGTCGTTCTCAAACGCAACTTCCGGTGCGCTCGGGGTGAGCTCGACATCATCGCCCGCGACGGTGACACTGCGGTCTTCGTCGAGGTCAAGACGCGTCGCACCGCAATGCTGGGATCACCGCTGGAGGCCGTGACCCGAACGAAGCTCGCCCGCATCCGCACGCTCGCGGGGATCTGGCTGAGCGGGCAGGACGAATTCTTTCCCGCCACCCGCATCGATGCGCTCGGAATCATCATGGAACCGCGCGTTCAGTACTTCCACTGCCCGAACATCCAGGTCGACTCATGAACGAGAAGACCCTGGGCCGGGAGGAACCGCCGGAGCCGGTCGATGTCGACGAGGCCGAACCTGCATCCTCGGCACATGTCATCGGGCGGGCCTCCGCCGTGGCACTCTGGGGACTGACGGGGAAGATCGTGTCGATCGAAGCCAGCGTCAGCGCCGGACTGCCCGGAATCGACATCGTCGGATTGCCGGACGCTTCGGTGAGCGAATCACGCAAGCGACTTCGGGCGGCCCTGGCTTACCTCGGGAAACCCGTCGCCACACAGCACCTGACCATCAACCTCACGCCAGGAACAGTGCCGAAGATCGGCACCGGATTCGACCTCGGCATCGCCGTCGCCGTGCTCAAAGCACTGTCGCTGATCACCAACGATGACACCGGCAACGTCATCCACTGCGGTGAGATCGGACTCGACGGCCGGATCCGCCCCGTGACCGGAGTGCTTCCTTCCCTCCACACCGCGCTGCAGGCTGGTTTCGACCGTTTCGTCGTCCCCATCGGCAATGCCGATGAGGCACGGCTCATCGGACGGGCAAGAGTCCTCCCGGTCGCCTCGCTGGCTGAAGTTGTCAACGCCTACGGGGGCTCGATGGCCGTACCCGCACTGCCCGCAGTCCTCGAAATGGACCGTCCCGTCCCCGTCTCCCCGGAACTCCACGACCTCTCCGAAGTCCAAGGACAAGCCGAAGGACGGTTCGGTCTCGAGGTCGCGGCCGCCGGCGGGCACAACCTGCTCATGCGCGGCACACCCGGAGCCGGTAAGACCCTGCTGGCCCAGTGTCTCCCGGGAATCCTGCCGCCACTTGGGGACGACGAAGCCGTGGAGGTCGCCACAGTTCGGTCCCTGCGTGGGGAACTCGACGGCAGCGAGGGACTCGATCACCGGCCGCCTTTCGAGGCGCCTCACCACCGCAGCACCGCCTCGGCGCTCATCGGCGGACGTCGCCCCGGAACGGTCGGTGTTCTCAGTCGCGCTCACCGTGGGGTGCTGTTCATGGACGAAGCCCCCGAATTCTCCCGCGACGTCCTCGAAGCTCTGCGACAGCCGATGGAATCCCGTCGCGTCCATATCCACCGTGCCTGGGGATCGATGGTGCTTCCTGCCTCCTTCCAGCTCATCATGGCCGCGAACCCCTGCCCCTGCGGGGTCGGAATGGCGGGGGCCGGTGCGGACTGTCGATGCACACCCCTGGATAAACGGCGCTACCGCAATCGACTGTCCGGGCCGCTGCTCGACCGAGTTGACCTGCAGCTCGAGCTCTTCCCGGTCTCTCCGGCTGACCTCCGGATCGGTGGGGACCAGGAAACCAGCACCACGGTGGCCGCCCGCGTGCTCGAAGCACGGAATCGACAGGCCGAACGTTTTGCCGACTGCGATTGGAAGCTCAACGCCGAAGCACCCGGAACCTGGCTGCGCGAACACTTCGCCCTCACACTGTCAGACCTTTCCGATCTTGATCGGGCGCTCGACACCGGCCGGATCACAATGCGCGGCTACGACAGAGTGCTGCGCGTTGCGACCACTCTGGCCGATCTGGCGGGGAAACCCGGACCCGATCCCGACACGATGAGAATGGCGCTCGCCCTGAGAACCCAGGAGTCATGACCGTGAACACACACGAGGACGTCCGCGCGGCCATCGCCTCACTTCTGCGCATCGGTGAGCCAGGGGACGGTCTGCTCAAGCGGCTCGTCGATGGGATCGGGCCGGTCGCCGCACTGGCGATCATCATGGCCGTTGGTCGTGGTGAGACAACTGCTCACGATGCCGTGCAGGGTCTGGCCACCACCGGCACCGAGGCAGCCGAACACGGGCAGATGGCAGAGGCCATCGACCGGTGGGCGGTGCGAGCCGGGGAAGCCGAGACGCAAGGGAATGATCTGGACACGATCGCAAGAATAGGCGGGCGCCTGGTCATTCCCGAGGACGAGGAGTGGCCCCGAATGCTCGACGACCTCGGTCCCGCCGCACCGCTGGGTCTGTGGGTGCGTGGAGAAGCTTCTCTCAGCACTGTGCTGAATCGTGCTGTTGCCGTCGTCGGTGCCAGAGCAGCCAGCAGCTACGGAACCAAATGCGCCTCCGACCTTGCGTGGGACCTTGCCGCTCGAGGAATCACCGTCGTCTCCGGCGGTGCGTTCGGAATCGACGCGGCCGCCCACCGTGCCGCCATCGCTCGCGAAGCACCGACGGTGGCGTTCATGGCCGGAGGAGTCGACCGCTTCTACCCGGCGGCGAATGCCGAACTGTTCGACCAGATACTCACCATCGGTGCCATCGTGTCCGAAACGGCACCGGGGATGACCCCGATGCGTCACCGGTTCCTGCTGCGCAACCGACTCATCGCCGCCTCGTCGCAGGTCAGCGTCATCGTCGAAGCCGGTTGGCGCAGCGGGGCACTCAACACCGCCCGGCATGCCCTCGAACTCTCCCGGCAGGTCGCCGCCTTCCCCGGATCCGTGTATTCGGCGTCCTCGACCGGAACCCACAAGCTGGTCCGTGAACACGAAGCGGAACTCGTCACCTGCAGCGACGATGTCATCGCGCTCATGGACG
>DGYMI06202__coassemble_1177_pt1 | contig 20679 bp, 21 predicted proteins | sample DGYMI06202__metabat2_low_PE_015 | metagenome-assembled genome bin DGYMI06202 | reverse complement strand
CCGATCCCAACGGAATCGATGACGCACCCCGGGAGCCCGGCTCACCTTCCTGACCGCGGGGCGAACAGATAGGGGCGCGCTGCCGTTGAAGCAGCGCGCCCCCATCACATTTCGTACTGCCACGCGTGAATGCAGAAGTGCCGCAACTTCGCCTGAGCGTTGTTGCGGCACTGTCCCTTGGTCGGGATAGCGGGATTCGAACCCACGACCTCCTCGTCCCGAACGAGGCGCGCTACCAAGCTGCGCTATATCCCGTGACCAGGAACTACTATAGCGATGGGAACGCGATCTGAAAAATCGAGATGGGCCCCGGACGAAGAATGAAAGGTATGTCTCATTGGCACTGACCGCCGAAAGCATCACTCGCACCGCTCTGGACATCCTTTCGCGCTACGGACTCGGCGATCTGTCCATGCGCCGGCTCGCCCGAGAACTCGACGTTCAGCCCTCCGCGCTGTACTGGCACGTCAAGGACAAGCAGTCTCTTCTCATCCTCATCTCGCGCAGCCTCAAGGCCGAAGTCGATGCGCTCTGTCCTCCCACAGCCGATCCGCTCGCCGCGGCCATGTCTCTGCGCGAGGTGCTGCTGAAATATCGTGACGGTGCCGAGATCGTGCTGCTGGGCTATTCGATTGCCCCGTCGGATGTCACTCCGCAGGCCCTGGCGGCCGATCGTCTGGGCGCCGAACTCTCCCACGGAATCCTCACGCTCACACTCGGCGCTGTGGCAGTCGAGCAGAACCGCAGACTCTTCGACGTCGATTCAGCCGATGCGGCAGAGAATTTCGCAGCCAACGCGTCACTGCTGCTCCGAACCTCGTGGTCGCAGCACTGACCTGCAGTGAGATCGTCGGCCCGCAGGTTGACCGCAGGGGACCTCGTTTCGCCGCTCACCGCCGGATATGGCATACTGATCAAGCGCTGTCGCAGTCGTGACGACGCAGGTGGGGCCTATAGCTCAGTTGGCTAGAGCATCTCGTTTACACCGAGAGGGTCGGGGGTTCGAGTCCCTCTGGGCCCACCGCCAAGGCATCCCGTGAACACGGGATGCCTTTTCCATGTTCCGCCCCGAACCTCGCCGAGGCGGCCCCGGAGTCGGTCACCCCTTGTCGACCTCCGTGCGGATCGTCAGCAGAAACGCCGCATCGGTCAGGGCTTCCACCGAGTGCTTCTGCGGGGGAATCGCGATGAGCTCCCCGGCACTCAGTTCCCACGATTCGTCGGCAGTCACCATCCGCACCTGGCCCTTGACGACGTGCAACGTCGCTTCCGGAGGTGAATCATGTTCTGCGAGCTCTGCACCCTCTCGCAAGGTGAGCAGGGCCTGGCGGAGATAGGTTCCGGCGAAAACGCCCTTGGCGGCCCTTCCGCTGTGTGCCCCTCGGGCCTTCTCCAACAGCTCTGCGCTGAGGGCCTCCAGGTTCTGTGCGGGCATCTGATCGGTCATCGTGAACTCCTTCCTGAGTTGTGTGCAGCTCCGAGGCTTGCTCCCCTCCTCAGCCTAGGCTCGTTTGCCATCTGTGGTGATAGTTTCGAGGAGGAATCAGCGAAGCGAATGAGAGGTAATGCTGTGGCAGAAGAATCCGTCATCGACGTCCGGAGCATACCGAAGCCGGAGCGGCATCCGCTCATCATCAAAGCGTACGAGGAACTCGAGGTCGGCACTGGCCTGATCCTCGTCAACGATCACGTGCCCGAGGGCCTGCGCGTGGAAATGGTCCGTGAGTATGCCGAGGCGGTCGAGTGGGAGCCCCTGGAGAGCACAGAGGACGAGGCTCGGGTTCGCATCATCCGACGTGCCGCCACCCCTGCACCTCGCGTCGTCCTCGACGTCGCCGAACTCACCGAGACCGTCGAGGATTCCGGGTCCGTCTGGCAGCTGCCGACGCAGCACCGTGACCTCGACGCAAATGTCATCGCGCTGTCCCCCGGCGGGGAGATCCGCGAACATACGGGTCCGTCACTCGACGTCCTCATCCACGTCCTCGCCGGTGCCGGCACCCTTGAGACCGAAACGGGAACGATCGACCTGTCCCCCGGTCAGATCGTATGGCTGCCCCGTCGGTCCCGTCGCCGGTTCCTTGCCGACGCCGAGGCGGGACTGCAGTACTTCTCGGTCCATCAGCGCAAACAGGGGCTGAGTATCACGGCCCGCAGCTGACAGCGGGGACGAGCTCGGACACCCTTACGCCTAAGTCGACTTCGGGATTGCCAGCCGGCGTCCGTGATCAGGCCCCGAGCCTGGGTTCAGCTGTTCGGTTCCGGATCGTCGGGACGGGCAGCAGCGATCGCGATGAGACGGCGCAGCACCGCCTCGTCGATGTTATCCAAACGTCGCACATAGACGCAGCCGGCGCCCTCGGTGTACTTGCCGAGCTCCGGGAGCAGCTTCGCTCCCTCGGGCAGGTCTTTGAGTCCGTACAGAGAGAGCTGGCTCTTGCGCGGGGAGAAGCCCGTCGCCGGCCACTCTCCGTGATTGCGCGGGTTCACCGGCGACCGATAGTGGTAGCGGCCGTAGCCGACGATCGAAGGCCCCCACATCACGGGTTCTTCGCCGGTGACTTCGCGGAAGATCCTGTCGAGGGCGATTCCGTCCTCACGGCGCTTCTCGGGAGTCACTGAATCGAGGTAGTCGGCGACATCGGCGTCGGTCGGCTGGGTCTTGTTCTCTGTCATGAGGTCAGTATGGCAGTTCAGAGCTCGTCAGGGATCCAGGCGGAACCGTCCTCGACCCGGTAGATGAGGTTCGTGCGCGTATGCGCCACGGCAGGATAACGAGTGAGGTAGTCGAGGACGAAGGACTGCACGGCCGCGGTATCGGCGGCGACGATATGCAGCAGGTAGTCGTCGGCTCCGGCCATGTGGTACATCCGCACCACCCCTGGGAACTTCGGCGCAGCCGCGGTGAACGCGTCGATCTCGGTCCGATCATGTTTGGCCAGCCGAATCGAGATGAGTGCCTGCAGTCCGACTCCCAGCGCGGTCGGATCGACATCGATATTGAAACCGCGGATGACGCCGAGTGATCTCAGCCGTTTCAGGCGCAGGGAAACCGTCGATTCGGAGATTCCGACCGCCGCAGCCAGCACCGCACCCGAGGCACGTGCATCGGCGTTGAGCTCCTGCAGGAGGCGAAGATCGGTGCCATCGAGTGAGACATTCTGCGACATGTGTCACAGTCTCCCACATCTCATCGCAGACCCTCCCGAAAAGTTTCCGATACTCGCAGGTGATTGCAGAAACATTGCAGAGGCCGGAAGAAGTGTATTGAATACGCTTATGACATCTATGCACCCTGAGACCCGAATGGTCCACGGCGGGATGGACGGTCTGGCAGACGCAGGCGTCCACGTTCCCGCAATCGACCTCTCCACCACCAACCCGGTCAATGACGTCCGCACCGGAGGAGATTCCTACGAAAGCCTCGCCGGCGGACATGCTCTCAGAGAGGGGGACTCCCCTGTCTACCAACGGCTATGGCAGCCCGGTGTGGCACGATTCGAGTCCGCGCTCGCCGAATTGGAGAACGCCGAATCCGCCGTCGCCTTCGCCACAGGTATGGCCGCCATGACCGCCGCGCTTCTCGCCGCAGTCCAAGCCGGCACTCCCCATATCGTCGCCGTCCGACCTCTCTATGGAGGAAGCGACCACCTGCTCGAGTCCGGTCTGCTGGGCACCTCGGTGACTTGGGCGAAAGAGGACGAGATCGCCTCGGCGATCCGCAAGGACACCGGACTCGTCATCATAGAAACACCGGCGAACCCCAGCCTCGACCTAGTCGACATCGAATCCGTCGTCGCGGCGGCCGGAGACGTTCCGGTCCTCGTCGACAACACCTTCTGCACCCCCGTGCTCCAGCGCCCGCTCGACCACGGGGCCACCCTCGTCCTGCACAGTGCCACGAAGTACCTCGGCGGCCACGGAGACGCGATGGGCGGGATCATCGCCACGAACAGCGAATGGACCATGCGCCTGCGCCGCGTCCGCGCCATCACCGGAGCCCTGCTGCACCCGATGGGTGCCTACCTCCTGCACCGCGGTCTGCGCACGCTGTCCGTGCGGATGCGCGCCGCACAGGACACCGCAGGTGAACTCGCTCGACGCCTCCAGACGCGCCCCGAAGTTGCCCGCGTCCACTACCCCGGACTCGCCGATTCCGATCCGCGCGGGCTCGTCGGTTCGCAGATGCACGGCGGCGGGGCGATGATCGCCATCGAACTCGCCGGAGGATTCGAAGCGGCTCGGACGTTCGTCGAGCACTGCGACCTCATCGTCCACGCGGTCTCCCTCGGCGGTGCCGATACGCTCATTCAGCACCCGGCCTCGCTCACCCACCGGCCCGTGGCAGCTACCGCGAAACCCGGTGACGGCCTCGTTCGGCTGTCGGTCGGGCTCGAACATGTCGACGACCTCGCACGCGACCTGTTCACTGCCCTCGACGCCATCCGCAACGCGGCCTGATTCCGCTCGACCCTGCGAGCTGAGCTCTTCGAGTCGCCGCCTCAGTCGGAGCCTCGGCCCAGAACTTGTCTGCCCCCGTCTCGACGTTCCGAGACGGGGGCAGAACTTTCTCATCGCACTGACCGAGCGGGCCTTGACCTTGACGCTGCGTCAACTTCTAAGCTGTCAGTCATGGACTGGCCCATTCAGGAAATCGCGCGGCTGACGGGAACGACGAGCCGAACCCTGCGTCACTACGACGCTATCGGTCTGCTACCGCCTACCTCCATCGCCCCCAATGGCTTTCGCTGCTACGACGAAACGGCATTGTTGCGCCTCCAGCGCATCCTGCTGCTCAAGGAGCTCGGACTGCCATTGGCGTCGATCGCCGAGATGCTTGATCGGAGAGACGATCCGGTCGAAGCTCTAACGCAGCATCTGGTCGCGCTCGGACGCGAGAGAGACCGGATCGACCGACAGCTCGCCGCCGTCACCGCTACCATCACACGACTGAAAGCAGGTGAGCCGCTCATGGCTGAAGAGATGTTCGATGGATTCGACCATCGCGAACACGAAGAGGAAGTGACCAGGCGTTGGGGTGCCGACGCCTTTCGGAGGGGAGACGAATGGTGGTCCCGCCAGTCTCCCGAACAGAAACAGGATTGGAAGGCACGCATGGCTGCTCTCTCCGCGGCCTGGATCACCGCCGCTGAGGAAGGGGCACGTCCCGAATCGGACCGCTGCCAAGAACTCGCCGAACGCCATATCGAATGGCTGAAAGCGGTTCCGGGCACGCCGGCGAATGACCCCGAGGGTGACCTCGCGGGCTACGTGCGCGGTCTCAGCCAGATGTACGTCGACGACCCGCGATTCGGTGCGAATTATGGCGGAACCGCCGGTGCCGAACTCGTCAAGGATTCACTCGATCGGTACTTCGAGGTGCGCGGTCTCTGATCCGGCCAAAGCCGGCTATGGCCGGATCAGGACAGTTCGGAGAGCGCCTGTCGGATCTTCTCGGCAGGCGCCTCCAGCTGCTCCGGGGTCTGCATCGGAGCGCGGTCGGAGATGTCGAAGTCATCCATGGAGTTCGTCGGCAGGACGTGGATGTGCAGGTGAGGCACTTCGTAGCCGACGACGAGGAGGCCGATGCGCTCACAGTCGAATGCTCGCTTCTGGGCTTCGCCGATCCTCTTCGCCACCGCGGTGAGGTGAGCGAGAAGTTCTGCATCAGCATCGATCCAGTGGGAGATCTCCTCACGGGGAACGACCATGACATGGCCTTCCGTCATCGGCGCGACATCGAGGAAGGCGACACACTTGTCGTCCTGATGGACGAAGGTGCCGGGGATCTCTCCATTGATGATCTTTGTGAACAGCGTGGCCATAGGGTGTCCTCCTCAACAGTCTCCGAAGCTGCCGTCGATCGGCACTTCGGGGGTGGCTCGATTCTCAGAGGCTGGAAAGCGCAGCAGCGAAATCCTCGGAGAAGTCCCGAGTCTCGGTGCGGGCGACCTGCCTGCCACTCACGATCGTACCCGCAGGTGAGATGACGAAAACTCCACGTTCGGCGACTCCGTGGTTCTCATCGAAGACACCGAAGGCACGAGCCGCTTCACCGTGGGGCCAGAAGTCCGAGGCGAGAGTGATGTCGATGTTCGCATTCCGTGCCCATGCCGCCAAAGTGTATTTGGAGTCCGTGGACACGACGATGACCTCGACGGCGTGGGAACCCTGCCGCATCCGCTCCTGCCACTCGTTGAGGGCGGCGAGTTCGTCTCCGCAGATCGGAGAGAAGGCGAACGGAACGAATGCGAGCACACGAGCGGCACGCGGGGCCGCCTCGGTGAGGGTGATGTCCGATCCGAGGTGATCGGGAAGGGTGAGATCCGGGGCCCGGTCACCGGGCCGCAGGATCATGAATAGTTCTTCTTGCCCACGAGCCGGAATCCGGCCCAGTCATCGGCGGCGCTGACCGTGGAGGTCACGTGCATTCCGGCGGTGGGCGCCGCTTCGGAGATGTCTGCGGGGCTGATGTGTCCCGGGCGGTTCGCCTTCGGGCTGAGCAGCCAAACGACTCCGCCCTCCTTCAGCGTGGTCTGGGCGTCGACGAGGCCGTCGATGAGGTCATCGTCGTCCGACCGCCACCACATGAGGATCACGTCGTAGACATCATCCTCTTCGCCGTCAGCGATCTTGTCTCCGATGATGTTCTCGATCGCCTCGCAGAGTGCCTGATCGACGTCGTCGTCATAGCCGACCTCTTGCACATAGTCGCCCTTGTTCAAGCCGAGGTTGTGTCCCAGCTCGTTTGCAAGGGTCGAAGTGGAGGATGTCCTTTCAGAAGCGGAGTTGCTCATGCCTGTATTGTTCCGCCAACAGTGGTCAAGGTGCAAATATCGGCGCGTCTGCGCGCGGCAAACGGACTCAAACAGCACCCGATCAGCACACCGGGCCGTGACCTTGTCTGATGGGCAGGCGGATGCGTCAGGCAGATCACAACTTCTCAGGAGCGCGAAGTTTGCCCGTGAGTACTAGGCTGGCTGGTGTATCGGGTGGCCTCTGGGCTCAGACAACCTGCGGAGCACACACCATTCGATGGACATGATCTCTACACCAATGAAGATCGTGGAGCTGAAGAGAGGACCACATCGTGGACAATCGGAATCAGGGCGGACCCATCCTCAACGGGCTGCCCAGCCAGGTGCCCGACATCGACCCGGAGGAGACCGCAGAATGGCTGGCCTCCCTCGATGGCCTCATCGACGAGGGCGGTCGGACTCGAGCACGCTATGTCATGCTGCGCATGCTCGAGCGCTCACGCCAGAAGCAGATCGGCGTACCCAGCCTCACTGCCACCGACTACGTCAACACCATCGGTCCGGAGAACGAGCCCTGGTTCCCCGGCGATGAAGAGGTCGAACGCCGCTACCGCCGCTGGAACCGCTGGAATGCGGCCATGCTCGTCCACCGGGCCCAGCGTCCAGGCGTCGAGGTCGGTGGACACATCTCCACCTACGCCTCCTCGGCGACTCTCTACGAAGTGGGCCTCAACCACTTCTTCCGCGGCAAGGACCATCCCGGCGGCGGCGACCACATCTTCTACCAGGGCCACGCCTCCCCCGGCATGTACGCCCGCGCCTTCCTCGAAGGCCGGATGAGCGCCGAACAGCTCGACGGATTCCGCCAGCAGCAGTCGCACTTCATCGACGGCAAGCCCCAGGGACTGCCGTCCTACCCGCACCCGCACCAGCTGCCCGACTTCTGGGAGCACCCCACGGTGTCGATGGGCCTCGGCCCGATGAACGCGATCGCGCAGGCACAGTTCGACAAGTACCTGTTTAACCGCGGGATCAAGGACACCTCACAGCAGCAGACCTGGGCCTTCCTCGGTGACGGCGAGCTCGACGAGCCCGAGAGCCGCGGCATGCTCCACGTCGCAGCTTTCGAAGAGCTCGACAACCTCAACTTCGTCATCAACTGCAACCTGCAGCGCCTCGACGGGCCCGTCCGCGGCAACGGCAAGATCATGCAGGAGCTCGAGTCCTACTTCCGCGGTGCCGGCTGGAACGTCATCAAGGTCGTCTGGGGACGCGAATGGGACGCACTGCTGGCCAAGGACCGCGACGGTGCTCTCGTCAACCTCATGAATGCCACCCCCGACGGCGACTACCAGACCTACAAGGGCGAGTCCGGCGGATTCGTGCGCGACAACTTCTTCGGCCGCGACCCGCGGACGAAGGCGATGGTTGAGAACTACAGCGACGAGCAGATCTGGAACCTCAAGCGCGGCGGCCACGACTACCGCAAGGTCTTCGCCGCATACAAGGCCGCGATGGAGCACACCGGTCAGCCGACCGTCATCCTCGTCAAGACGGTCAAGGGCTATTCGCTCGGACCTCACTTCGAGGCCCGCAACGCCACACACCAGATGAAGAAGCTCACGGTCGACGACCTCAAGCTCGCCCGTGACCACTTCCAGATCCCGATCTCGGACAAGGAGCTCGAAGAGAACCCGAAGCTGCCTCCGTACTACCACCCGGGAGTCGACGCCCCCGAGATCAAGTACATGCAGGAGCGCCGCGCGGAGCTCGGCGGCTACTCCCCCGAGCGGCGGACGACGCATGTCGATCTCAAGCTGCCCTCCGACAAGGCCTACCAGGCCGGACGCCGCGGATCCGGCAAGCAGGAGATCGCCACCACGATGGGCTTCGTGCGTGTGCTCAAGGACCTCATGCGGGAGAAGGACTTCGGTCACCGAATCGTGCCGATCATCCCCGATGAGGCACGCACGTTCGGCATGGACTCGTTCTTCCCGACGGCGAAGATCTACAACCCGCACGGCCAGAACTACATCTCGGTCGACCGCGACCTGTTCCTCGCCTACAAGGAGGCCACGGACGGGCAGCTGCTCCACGTCGGCATCAACGAGGCCGGAGCGACCGCGGCGCTGACCGCAGCCGGCACCTCGTACGCCACGCACGGTGAGCCGATGATCCCGTTCTACATCTTCTACTCGATGTTCGGCTTCCAGCGCTCCGGTGACTTCTTCTGGGCAGCCGGTGACCAGATGGCCCGCGGCTTCGTCCTCGGCGCCACCGCAGGACGTACCACGCTCGTGGCCGAAGGCCTGCAGCACGGCGACGGACACTCGCACGTGCTGGCCTCGACGTACCCGTCAGTGGTCTCCTACGACCCGGCCTACAGCTACGAGATCGCTCACATCGTCAAGGACGGCATCCACCGGATGTACGACCCCGCCGATGAGCGCGACCCCAACGTGCTCTACTACATCACGATGTACAACGAGCCGATGGTCCAGCCGGCAGAGCCGGAGAACCTCGACGTCGAAGGCGTGCTCAAGGGCCTCTACCTGCTGAAGAAGGGCCCCGACAACGGCGGTCCGAAGGTACAGCTCATGGCCTCCGGCGTCGGTGTGCCGTGGGTGCTCGAAGCTCAGGAGCTGCTCGATCAGGACTGGGGAGTCTCGGCCGATGTGTGGTCAGTGACCTCGTGGACGGAGCTGCGCCGCGACGGACTCGACGCGGAGAACGAACGTCTGAAGAACCCGAACTCCGAACCGCGCACCCCGTATGTGACCGAGAAGATGGCTGAGACCGAAGGTCCGGTCATCGCGACCTCGGATTATATGCGTGCAGTTCCCGACCAGATCCGTCAGTACGTCCCCAGCCATTTCACCTCGCTGGGAACCGACGGATACGGAATCTCGGACACCCGACCGGCGGCACGTCGGTACTACCTCGTCGACGGTCCGTCCGTGGTCACCCAGGCGCTGATCTCCCTGGCCGACACCGGAAAGATCTCCATCGACAAGGCCGCCGAGGCAGCTGCGAAGTACCAGCTCGACGATGTCCGGGCCGGCAACTCGGGTTCGACCGAGGGGGCAGGCGCCTGATCTCGCTTGAACCCTGAGAGCTGATATGGCCGGAGTCTCCAAGACTCCGGCCATATTTGTCATCTTTTCCGGCTCTTTGTATGTCGCTGACAACCGAATTGTTCTCATTCATCTAAACTCGTGCTCATGATGTCTGATGCCGAGACCCTGCGCCGTCGCGCCGAAACCGCCCGCAGACTGCGTGCCGGAGTGGGTGTCCTGTCCTCGGTGACTCTGCAGCGACTGGAGGCGCAGCTGCCCTGGTACCGCTCGATGTCGTCGTCCGACCGTTCCTGGGTGGGACTGCTCGCCCAATCGGGCATCTCTTCGTTCGTCGACTGGTACCGCAAACCCGACACGAACCTGCGCGTGGTCTCTGACATCTTCAAGACCGCACCACGCGACCTCATCCGCGCCATCAGCCTGCAGCAGACCCTTCAGCTTCTCAAGATCGTCGTCGAAGTCGTCGAAGAGCGCGTTCCTGACATCGCCCGCCCCGTCGAACAGCCGGCCCTGCGCGAGGCCGTGCTCATCTATTCACGCGAGATCGCTTTCGCCGCGGCCGATGTCTACGCACGAGCCGCCGAGGCCCGAGGCAGCTGGGACGCCCGCCTCGAGGCGATGGTCGTCGACGCCCTCGTCCGCGGCGACTCCGTGGACGAACTTGCCAGCCGCACTGCGGCCTTCGGCTGGCAGTCCGAGGGTCCGGTCTGCGTCATCGTCGGCCGCGCCCCGCAGCGCTCTGCCAAGAAGGGCTTGGACGGCGTCCGCCGCAAGGCCAGTCGGTGGGCCGATGATGCGCTCGTCGGCATCCACGACAACCGTCTGCTCATCGTCCTGGGCGGAGTCACAGAACTCGACGATGCCGTCGAAGACCTCTCGGACTGCTTCGGGCCGTCCGAAGTCATCGTCGGACCCGCGGTGCCGGGACTCGCCGAGGCGGCCACCTCGGCGAAAGCGGCGATCCGGGCACTCAAAGCGGCGACCGCACGCCCGGACTCCCCTCGTCCGGTCAAAGCCGACGATCTGCTGCCCGAACGTGCCCTGTCTGGGGATCAGATCGCCCTGTCCGAACTCATCGAACGCTATTACGAACCGCTGACCTCGGGAACGGGACAGCTGCTGAAGACCGTGAGCGCCTACGTCGAATTCGGGTCATCACTCGAAGCCACGGCCAAAGCACTGTCCGTGCATCCGAACACGGTGCGTTACCGACTGCGGAAGATCACCGACGCCATCGGGCTCGACCCGACGACCTCACGCGACGCCTTCGTCATCCACATCGCCTTGGTGTATGGGCGACTGTCACAGGACGGCGTATTGTCGACCAGCGACAAATCTCACTGAGATCGGCCCAGAGTCCATTAGATTGATCAACGGAACCCTACGAAAAGAGAACTGAGTGCTTGCAATCACCTGTCCGGGCCAGGGAGCCCAGAAGACCGGTTTCCTGAGTTCGTTCCTCGAACTCGACACCTTCTCGGCACAGATCGACGAACTCTCGACCGCCTCGGGGATCGACCTGCGTCTGCACGGAACCGAATCCGATGACGAAACGATCAAGGACACCGCGGTGGCACAGCCTCTGCTCGTCGCCTCGGCGATCGCCTGCGCAGCCGAACTCGGTATCAGCCCCGCTGTCGTTGCCGGCCACTCCGTAGGTGAGATCGCCGCCGCTCAGATCGCGGGCATCTTCACCCCTGCCGATGCCATGGCCTTCGTCAAGGTCCGGGCCGATGGAATGGCCGCCGCTGCGGCCGCCACTCCGACCGGTATGTCCGCCGTCGTCGGCGGGCAGCCCGAGGACGTTCTCGCCGCCATCGAGGCTGCCGGGGCCAGCCCCGCCAATGTCAACGGCGGCGGCCAGACCGTGGCCGCCGGATCCCTCGAAGCTCTCGAAGCACTGGCCGAGAACCCGCCGGAGCGCGCTCGGGTGATTTCCCTGGCCGTGGCGGGAGCCTTCCACACCGAGTTCATGGCATCGGCGACAGCAGATCTCTCCGCCGCCGCCTCGGCGATGGAGGTCTCCGATCCCACCGTCTCGATCCTCAGCAATTCCGACGGCACCTCAGTCGAGACCGGTCGCGAGTACGTCGACCGTCTGGTCAAGCAGGTCACGAACCCGGTCCGCTGGGACCTGTGCCAGGAGAGCCTGCTGAACACCGGGATCACTGGAATGATCGAACTCGTCCCCGGTGGAACCCTCACCGGAATCGCTCGACGCGCCATGAAGGGCGTGGAGACATTCGCCATCAAATCAGCCGCCGATCTCGACGGCGCGCGTGAGTTCGCGGCAGCCCACGCCTGAGTATCGAAGGAAATCGACCATGCCAACACTGAAGACAGCTGAGCCCGGCACTTTCTCACGGATCGCGGGAATCGGCGCCTACCGTGCCGAGAACCTTGTCACCAACGACGACATCGCCGGCCCCATCAACTCATCCGACGAATGGATCCGTCAGCGCACCGGCATCATCACCCGTCGGCGCGCCAGCAAAGATGTCGGCGTCCTCGACATGTGTGAAGAGGCCGCTCTCGAGGCGATCGCTTCGGCCGGGCTCAAACCCGAGGACATCGGGGGCATCATCATCTCCACAGTCACCTTCGAGTACTTCACTCCGTCGGCAGCCGCCGCACTCACCGACCGCCTGGGCACGGGCCCGATCCCCGCTTGGGACATCAGCGCCGCGTGTGCCGGCTACTGCTACGGCATCTCTCAGGCTGACGCACTGGTGCGCGCAGGAACGATGGACAATGTCCTCGTCATCGGTGCGGAGAAGCTCTCGGAGGTCATCGATCCCGAAGACCGCTCGATCTCGTTCATCCTCGGTGACGGTGCCGGTGCGGTCGTCGTGACCTCTGCCGACGAACCGGGCATCTCGAAGACCGTTTGGGGCTCGAAGGGCGAGAACTGGTCGACGATCCGGATGACCGACTCGCTCTATGACATCCGCGACAACCGCGAACTGCCGTTCCCGACCCTGCGCCAGGATGGACCCACCGTCTTCCGCTGGGCCGTCTGGGACGGCGCCGAAGTCGCCAAGGAGGCCCTTGCCGCAGCCGGAATCGAAGCCGAGGATCTCGCGGCCTTCATTCCGCACCAGGCGAACATGCGCATCATCGATGAGCTCGCCAAGCAGCTGAAGATCCCCGAGTCCGTCGTCATCGCTCGTGACATTGCCGACAACGGCAATACTTCAGCCGCCTCGATTCCCCTGGCGACAGAGCGTCTCCTGCGCGAACAGCCCGAGCTCAGCGGCGGTCTCGCCCTGCAGATCGGCTTCGGTGCGGGTCTCGTCTACGGTGCACAGGTCGTTCGCCTGCCCTGAGACACACCCATTCACGGAAAACTCTCCGTGAATGTCCTAAGATATTCGGCGGGACACTCGTCGAAAAGTTCCTCAAACGGTCGAAAAACCCTCGACCGAAATCAGAAAGTAGGAAAGAAATGGCATTCACCGAAGCTGAAGTCCTCGCAGGGCTGGCAGAGATCGTCAACGAAGAGACCGGCCTGGCTGTCGAAGCAGTCGAAGCCGACAAGTCGTTCACCGATGACCTCGACATCGACTCCATCTCGATGATGACCATCGTCGTCAACGCTGAGAAGAAGTTCGGCGTGAAGATCCCCGATGACGACGTCAAGGACCTCGTCACCGTTCAGGACGCTGTCGACTACATCAACAAAGCTCAGGAAGCCTGAGCCACAGCAGCCGAACACGGCCCGTCCACAGACGGGCCGTGTCCACACTATCGACGAGGTTTGTACCATGACATCTAAAGTTGTCGTCACCGGAATCGGTGCGGTAACCCCCTTGGGCGCGACTGTCGATGCCACTTGGGAAGCCATTCTGGCAGGTCAGTCCGGCGTCCACACGATGGACAACGACTGGTCGGAGAAATACGGCCTCGCCGTGGACTTCGCAGCCCAGGTCGACCCACAGGTCGTGCCCGACAACCTCAAGCGGGTCCAGGCCAAACGCCTCGACCCCTCGAGCCAGTTCGCTCTCATCTCCGCTCGTGAAGCCATGGCCGACGCAGGCCTCGAGGAGACCGACCCGGAACGGACAGCCGTCTCCTGGGCCACCGGAATCGGCGGAGTCTGGACTCTGCTCGACGCCTGGGACACGCTCCAGGAGGAAGGCCCGCGCCGGGTCATGCCTCTGACCGTTCCCATGCTCATGCCCAATGGCCCTGCGGCTGCCATCGGCATGGAATTCAAGGCCCGCGCCGGTGTGCAGACCCTGGTCTCCGCCTGCGCCTCGTCGACCGAGAGCCTCGGTCACGCCTATGACGTTCTCTCTTCGGGCAAGGCCGACATCATCATCGCCGGCGGTTCCGAAGCCGCGATCCACCCGATCACCCTCGCCGCGTTCAATTCGATGCAGGCGCTGTCGCGTCGCACCGATTCACCTGAGACCGCTTCGCGTCCCTATGACATCGACCGTGACGGATTCGTCATGGGTGAAGGCGCCGGTACGCTGATCCTCGAAACCGAGGAACATGCGAAGGCTCGTGGAGCGAAGATCTACGCCGAGGTGGCCAGCTGGGGCATCTCGAACGATGCCTACCACATCACCGGCGGAGAGCCCGAGGGTAAGCATGCGCTGGCTGCCATGCAGCAGGCGCTCGATGCGGGTGGCCTCACTGCCGCCGATATCAAGCACGTCAACGCACACGCCACGTCGACTCCGGTCGGTGACATCCCCGAATCGCTGGCCATCAGCGAACTCCTCGGTGACAAAGTATCCGATGCACTGGTCTCGGCCACGAAGTCGATGACCGGCCACCTCCTCGGTGGCACCGGTGCCGTCGAAGCGATCCTCACGGTCAAGGCGCTGCAGACTCGCACCGCTCCCCCGACCATCAACGTCGACGAGGTCGACCCGAAGGTCAAGGGAATCAACATCGTCCGTGACACTCCGCAGGAGCTGCCGGCGGGCGATATCGCGGCGATCACGAACTCGTTCGGCTTCGGCGGACACAACGCCGTCGTCGCGTTCCGCTCCGTCTGAGGCTCTGCTCGGCTCCAGACAGCTCTACGGCCCGCTTTGAGTTGGAATGCACGGTTTCAAAACCGTGCTATCCACCTCAAAGTGGGCCGTTTCCAATTGTGCGAAGGAACGTGGCCGGCAAGGAGCAGAGCGGTCTGCGCATTTGCGCATGATCCTGGTGGCGCGGGAGGTTCAGGCACGCGAGCATGCGAAATGGGCACACCCGAGGTAGGAAGGTGTGCCCATTGAGCAGTTTCGAGCCGACCGAACCGTCAGTGTTTGTACGGTGCGGAGTCGGAAGAGGCGAGCTTAGCCGACCTTGGTCAGCCAGCGCACCGGTGCGCCCTCGCCTGCATGACGGAAAGCGTCGAGTTCCTCGTCCCAGGCTTCGCCAAGGGCGATCGCCATCTCTGAGGAGAACTTCGCGGGATCGCCTGCAGCGCGTTCCATGACGGAGCGGATGCGGTCTTCGGGAACGAGGATATTACCGGCTGTATCGGTCACGGCGTGGTAGATACCCAGATCGGGTGTGTGGCTCCAGCGTCCGCCGTCGACGCCAGCCGAGGGTTCCTCGGTGACTTCGTAGCGGAGCGAGTCCCAGCCGCGCAATGCGGATGCGATACGAGCTCCGGAGCCTGCAGGCGCGCGCCAGCAGACTTCTGCACGCACGAGACCTGGTGCTGCCGGCTGGGGTGTCCAGTCGAAGCGTGCCTGTGCGCCGATGGCCCCGCCCGCTGCCCACTCGATGTGAGGGCACAGCGCACGAGGTGCTGAGTGGACGAAGAGTACGCCCTGTGTCATATCCATTTCTGCCTCCTACCTCGGATACGTCTTCCCCTACGATCCGAAAGGAGGTGCTGACCACATGATAGTCGATGTTCTGCGTGCAGCCAAGCATCAAAGACCCTGGTGGCGTCGGGTGTCTGTGCGAGAGTGATGATCGACGTTAGGCTGGCCGCATGACCGAGAATCGCACGACCGACGACGGCGGGCAGCGAACCATCCGGCTGTTCCCCGAGTATGAGGACACTGTGCTGTGGATCCGCGAACCGATCGACTACGAGGACACGGGACTGTCGGACGAACTGGTTGCCGGCATGAGGGCCTGGGAACAGTTCTACTATGACTCACTCGACGCTGACTTCAACTGGGTATCCGCGGAGGCCGCGCGCACCTTCACCGAGGAGGGCACTCGACTCGCCCAATCCGTCTCTTCCGAGGTCGGACCGCGTTTCCTCATCGAGTTCGCGTCATATGAGGCTGCACTGAAACGGTAAGAGGACGTTCTGCACACCCTGCTGAGAACGCTGAGGCTGAGCGGGCCTTCGCCAAGCTGTTCGACGAGATCGAGGTGGAGGATCGTGAAATCGCCGACTACATCAGGAACAATCCAGGAGGAAAGTGGACCGCCTATGCTCCGTTGTCCGGCACCGTCTTCGACCCGAATCCGAACTGGCAGACCGAGGCTCCATCCGAAGATGGCTGACGACGGCGTGATGGTACGTGTCCGCTTCGTTCGAACGGTTCGTGGTGCCCCCGGTCGGACTTGAACCGACGGCCAAGGAATTATGAGTTCCCTGCTCTAACCAGCTGAGCTACGGGGGCCAGCCGAGACAACATTAGCACCATCGGAGTCCGCTGCCCCATTCGGATCACGCGCGCGTTCGGAGGACTCCATCCGCGCGAATGTGACGGCCTCAGGCCCCCATCTTCGCCATCGCGGTGAGAGGGGCGACGCGGGTGAGAACACTGCGTGCGGCGTCGACGCATGTGTAGCGGTCGGTGGTGATGTAGACGTCGAAGACTGTCTGTCCGTCACTGCCGGGATCGTTGCGTTTCGACGCTGCGACCATGCCCGACCAGTCCGGTCCGACCACGACGACACCGTGCTCATTGCGCATGGGGTCCGAGGCATCGACGAGTCCGGTGCGCACACCGGGAATCGGCGGTCCGTCGAACCCGCCGGAGAACATGGCAGTCAGCCCCACCGTGTCACGGATCTTCTCGTAGCGCAGCCGTGTCGCCTCGGAGAAACCTTCGTCCTCTCCGAATACACCGAGGGTGATGGTCGCGGTCCCCGAGGCCAGAGCACGCTCTTCCAAAGCTGCGATCTGAGCGACGAGGAGTTCCCGGTTCATCACCAGCGGCTCACGGCGGAGCCCCTGCGAGATCGAATACGGAGTGCCCAACGCCGGCAGGTTGCGTGAGTAGTGCGAGACGAGAGCGTCCTCGCTCGGCTCGGAGAACGGCTCCGGCTGCTTCGTGGCCTCACCGAAGTAAGGTCCGGACATGAACCGCGCCCCCAGCGCGCGCACCCGGTCCAGATCGTCTTCGGTCTCAACACCATCGGCGAGGATGACCGCTCCGGTGCGTTCGAGATGCGCGTGGAGTAGGCGGTTGAGTTCGGCCAGATGAGAGTCGCAGTCGATGCGCAGAACGTCCGGATGGAGTCCGACCACCGAAGGATTGACCAGCGGAACGAAAGACGTGCTGCGCAGGTCGGGACCGACCGATGACATGCCGACTCCCCATCCCATGGCACGTGCCGAGCGCACGGAGCGCAGCACCGAGGCCGGGGACGAGGCGACGCGGGTGGCGTCGAGCTGCAGAATGACTGAGCGGTCGGGTTCCCCGGTGCGATCCTCGAGGGTCGCGAAGGATTCGGCCTCGGCATGGAGGAACAGTCGGTTCGACTTCGGCAGACCGGCACCTTCTGCAGTGCGCAGCGCCGAGTCCCGCAGAGAGGCGTCGATATCACCGGTGATCGTCGAAACGCGCATGGCATGACGGAGGTTCTCCGACTCGGCACGGCCCAGTTCCGGATCCCCCGTGGGAGCCTGCAGAATCTGATGTCCGACCCGCTGCAATGTCAATGCGTCGACGACTGGGGCGAAATAGGTTTCGATCCCGCCCGAGCGCACGAGTTCCTCGAGCGCAAGCTCGTCATCGGGTACGGACTCGACCACTGTGTTTCCTTCCATGGGCAGATGTGCGTAAACAGTCTTCCATATTCGGACACAGCGGATTGTCTAAAATCCGTAACATTATTGCGCTGACAGCTGACGATGTTCGATCGATGCCGGGCGCGCCGCGGACGTCTTCAGGCGCGGCGGGGACCGCCTCGGCGGACTTCGATGAGGCCGACGATTCCCGCGAGGATGACGACGACGGCGATCGCGACGAACGCGCCCATCATTCCCCAGTGCCAATTGCTCACGGCGGTGATGGAAAATGCCAGTGCGGTCATGATCGCCAGCCCCATCGATGTGCCGATGCGCTGTCCCGTCTGGAGCACTCCGCCGGAGGATCCGGCATATCGCAGGGGGACCTCCTGCAGGGTCAGGGTCTGGTTGGGGCTGATGACCATGCCCTGAGCGGTGCCGATGAACGCCAACGTGACCAGCATCCACCATTCGCTGCCGATACCCTGCGACAGCAGCGCGATGACGACGATCGTGGCCACCAGGCCGAAGAGACACAGTGCGATCCCCCAGACGACGAGGCGGCGCCCGATCTGGAAGACGAAACGTCCGGACACGTCGGCCGAGACCGCCGAGCACAGTGCGGCCGGCAGACCGATCATCCCTGCGGCCAGTGCCGTATGTCCGAGGCCCTGCTGCATATACATGGCGACGAGGACCCAGACGCTGGTGACGCCGAGGAAGTAGAGGGCGATAATGATCGAACCGTTGCTGAAGCTGCGGATCCGGAAGAGATCGAGGTCGACCATCGGGGGTCGTCCCAGGCGGGCATAATGACGTTCCCACCACGTCCACAACCAGATCGCGCCGACGCCGAGCGGCAGGGACAGCCAGATGAACCAGCCCAGCGACGATTCGACGAAGGGAAGGAGGATGAGGAGGACGCCGACGCCGAGGAGGATGACTCCCACGGGATCGAGATCCTTGCCGCCGTCGGCGCTCTTCCCCTCCTGAACGACGGCAGGTCGCCACGCGCCGCTCGGCAGCCACATCCGCGCGAGGATGACGGAGGCGATCGCGAAGGGCACGTTCACCAGGAAGGTCGCCCTCCAGCCGAGGTCGGTGCCGAACAGGGCGATGAGGGCACCGCCGAGCACTGGGCCGATGGCCACCGACAGCCCGACGGTGGTGCCCATCAGCCCGAAGGCACGACCACGGGGCGGCCCCTGGAAGTACTGCTGAAGCAGACCGACCACCTGCGGGTTGAGAAATCCCGAGCCCAGGCCCATGATCACACGGGAGATATTGAGCGTGAGCGGGTCCGGGGCGATTCCGGCTACCAGTGAGGAGAGGCCGAAGAGTCCCACCCCGATGACGAACAGCTGGCCGCGGCCGAAGACGTCGCCGGCTCGACCGGCTGCGACGAGGACGACACCGAAGGACAGTGCATAGCCGGTGAGCACCCATTGCAGGGCCGAGGTGGAGGCGTCGATGTCCGATGCAATGGAGGGCAGGACGACGTTGATACTCGAGACCGACAGCAGGGACATGAAGAGGGGGACGAGGCCGATGATGAGGATGCGCTTCTGCGTCTGCGTCATCTTCGTGCTCTCGCTCACTCGGTCTCCCCTGGTGGTGAATCGTTCCCTATGGTGAATCGTCTCTGACTCGTCACATCATACGTTTGCGGATCGTCTTTTGACGGCGGCCTCAGTGCGCGCCGGCGGGCACCCAGCCGAGAGCCGGGGCGACGTGCTTCGCGAAGGATTCGAGGATGTGCAGGTTATAGTCGACGCCGAGTTGGCTCGGTATCGTGAGCATGAGGGTATCGGCGGCTTGGATGGCCGCATCGGCTTTGAGCTCCTCGATCAGCTTGTCCGGTTCACCCGCGTAGGTGCGGCCGAAAGTCGAACGCGTGTCGTCGATGATCCCGATCTGGTCGCCCTGCCCGGCACCGCGTCTTCCGAAGTAGAGGTCGTCGAGGTCGGTGGTGATCGGGAAGATGCTGCGGCTGACGGACACTCGCGGCGTCCACTCGTGTCCGGCCTCGTTCCAGACCTTGCGGTATCTGGCGATCTGTTCGGCCTGCAGGTCCCCGAACGATGCACCGGTCGCCTCGGTGAGCAGGGTCGAACTCATCAGGTTCACTCCCATCCGAGCCGCCCCTTCGGCGGTTGCGGCCGAACCGGCACCCCACCAGATGCGTCGGTCGAGTCCGGGTGAATGCGGTTCGACGCGCAGGCGCACGCCGGGTCCGAACTGCTGCGGATCGGCAGGGGCGAGTTCCTCGCCGCGGATGGCGCGGAGGAAGCGGTCGAACTTCTCTCGAGCCATGTTCGCGGCTTTCGGCTCGGTGTGGTCCTCGTACCCGAAGGCTTCCCAGCCGCGCAGGGCCGGCTCCGGGGAACCGCGACTGATGCCCAGTGCCAGCCGCTGGTCCGAGAGCAGATCGAGGGCGGCGGCCTCCTCGGCGGGGTAGAGCGGGTTCTCATAGCGCATGTCGGGGTTGTGGCACTGGGGCGTAAGCCGAGAGCGGGTATCGTTCAGCGCCAGCCGAGCGCTGGGGCGACATGCGTGAGGTCGGTCCCGACTACGTTCGCAGTGAATGAGACGCCCAGTTGGCTCGGGCCCGGTCTACGCCCCGCGGTTGAGAGCGGGTCGGCTCAGGCGGGAATATCGAGTCTAGAAGTCTCACACTTGTCTGGCGCGGATGGCGATGAGAGCTGCTTCTACGCGGTTGCGCGCTCCAGTGGTCCGCAGGATCGCAGACACGTGCACCTTGACGGTGCCGGGAGCGAGGTGCAGCGCTGTCGCGATCTCCACGTTCGTCTCTCCGTGGCTGAGCCGGACCAGGATCTCTCGCTCGCGAGCCGTGAGGCGCTCGAAGCGTTCGACGGCGCTCGCGTACTGGGTGTACGTCGTCGAGACGCCGGAG
>DGYMI06202__coassemble_1138_pt1 | contig 22597 bp, 18 predicted proteins | sample DGYMI06202__metabat2_low_PE_015 | metagenome-assembled genome bin DGYMI06202 | reverse complement strand
CCACAGATTGAGGTCGCCGACCTGCGGGCCGTCGACGGTGGAGATGCGGCAGACATGACCGGCGGGGACCTCCCATGCCTGTCCGGAGCGGATGGGGATGGTGAACTCGTCGATGATGTTCCGTGCCTGTGTGTCCTCACCGATCCGCGAGTAGAAGTCTTTGTCGACGTCGAGCGCGGGTCCCTGATAGGCGGCTTCCTGCAGACGGCTCTGAGTCATTGGATGCATCCTCCTAGGTGGCTGTCTTGCCTGCAACGATGCCAGTTTCCGTCCGGCTTCCCAAGGGGGTGTTCGTCGGGTCTATGCTGAAAAGAGAGTCGACGCAGCTGAATGGTGCCGCGCCGACGCATGTGCCGAACCGCATGTAGCGAGCATTGGGAGGTCGGAATGGCTGAAGAGAAGATCGACGTCGAGATGCAGGACACGGGAGAATTCCTGGCCAGCATCCACTCGGCGACGGGGACTGACGAGATTGTCCTGATGTTCGAGGATGCCGAAGAGGTCTCGGATGGAGTCCTGAGCAATGACGAAGCCACTGCCCGTGCGACCGTGGAATTCCTCCTCAGCCACCAGCCCTCAGGAGACCTGCCCGACCGGATCGACCTCGTCGACATCGCCGCCGCCTATGACGGCGCCATCGAGTCCATCCGCGACCTGCGGAAGTGACCGCCCGGGCATTCTGCAGACGCCGAAGGGCGGAACCGACCCACAGTCGGCTCCGCCCTTCGGCAATTGATTCGATCCGGGATCGCTCCCCGGAACTCACTCAGTCCAGCAGGTCGTGACGCACGATCGACTGTTCGCGGTCGGGGCCGACGCCGATGACGGACATACGACAGCCCGAGAGCTCCTCGAGGGCGAGCACGTACTTCTGTGCGTTCTCCGGCAGGTCCTCGAAAGTGCGAGCCTTCGTGATGTCCTCGGTCCAACCGTCGAAGTACTCGAAGATCGGCTTCGCATGGTGGAACTCGGTCTGCGACACCGGCATCTCGTCCTGGCGCACTCCGTCGATGTCGTAGGCCACACAGACCGGGATCCGGTCGATGCCGGTGAGCACGTCGAGCTTGGTCAGCACATAGTCGGTGAAGCCGTTGGTGCGGGCGGCGTAGCGGGCGATGACCGCGTCGTACCAGCCGCAGCGGCGCGGACGACCGGTGTTGACACCGAATTCCCCGCCGGCCTTCTGCAGGTATTCGCCCATCTCATCGAAGAGCTCGGTCGGGAACGGTCCGGCGCCCACACGGGTCGTGTAGGCCTTGACGATGCCGACGACGCGGTTGATCCGGGTCGGACCGATGCCTGTGCCGACGCAGGATCCGCCGGCGGTCGGGTTCGACGAGGTGACGAACGGGTAGGTGCCGTGGTCGACGTCGAGCATGGTCGCCTGGCCACCCTCCATGACAACGACCTCACCGCGGTCGAGTGCCTCATTGAGCATGAGCTCTGTCTCAGCGACATAGGGGCGCAGGCGTTCGATGAAGGGCTCGAAGTATTCGACGATCTCTTCGACCGACACCGCCCGACGATTGTAGACCTTGACGAGCAGTTCGTTCTTCTGTCGCAGCGATCCTTCGATCTTCTGGCGCAGGATGGACTCGTCGAAGACGTCTTGGACGCGGATGCCCAAGCGTCCGATCTTGTCCATATAGGCAGGGCCGATGCCGCGGCCGGTGGTGCCGATGGCGCGCTTGCCGAGGAATCGTTCGGTCACCTTGTCGAGGGTCTGATGGTACGGAGCCACGAGGTGGGCATTCGCGGAGATGCGCAGCTTCGACGTGTCAGCGCCGCGGGATTCGAGTGCGTCGATCTCCTCGAAGAGCGCTTCGAGGTTGACGACGACGCCGTTGCCGATGACCGGGGTGACATTCGGTGAGAGGATGCCCGCCGGCAGAAGCTTGAGTTCGTACTTCTCTCCTCCGACGACAACCGTGTGGCCGGCGTTGTTCCCACCATTGGGCTTGACCACGTAGTCGACGCTGGTGCCGAGGATGTCGGTGGTCTTACCTTTACCTTCGTCGCCCCACTGAGCGCCGACGACAACGATTGCTGGCATGAGAGTGCTTCACCTCGAAGTGAAAAGGGATGTCATTACTCCCCAAGTCTACTGGGTCACACCGACACGGCTGTCAGCGGGCGAACTGGTTCCATCTGCCAGTCCGCCGAAGTGGTCCACCCTATGCAGAGGTCACCGGTGTATTCCGTCGTGCAGGCAGGAGCCTTCTGAGCGTCGCCGGAGCACTCGACTTCAGGGCATCACCGCTCGCAGGAGATCGCTCATGTGCACCACCTCAATGCACTCCTCTTGCACCGGCAGTTCGAATCTGCTCTCCTTCTGGCTGAAATCGCTACACGATGTGCTCACACGATGGAGCAGGCGCTCGGAGAGACGATTTCCGAGATCAGCCTCGACCACAGCGAGGTCCTCATCCACGCCCTCAAGCGTCAGGGTTGGGTGCTGCGCTCGAACTGCACGACCACCGGAGACTTCATCTCCCGCACCCAGGGTTGAGCACGCTGGGCGGCACCGACTGGGCTCCGAAGACGGCCGGCACGAAGACGAGCTCCAAGTATGCCCTGACGGCATGAAGGTGCGAGCAAAGAGGTATTTGAAGTCACGACCGGCCCTTCTCTACGGTGATGGAACACGCAGAGGTGAGCATTCCGAGCCCGTCTGCGATTAGCACATAGTGAAGGGCGGAAATGGTGAAGGTCGATAGTCTCTGGCATGGCAATTTCTGGACTGGCAACCCTGCCCACCCGCAGGCGCGGACCCTGGCAGTCCATCGCGGCCGCATCGTCGCCGTCGATGATGTCTCGGACCTCAGAGCCGCGGCCGAGCACGACCTCGGCCCTGATCTCATCATCCCCGGCCTCCACGACGCCCACCACCACACCTCTGCGGTCGGTGAGCAGCTGGCCATGGTCGACCTGCGCTTCCCGGCGGTGACAAACCTCGACGAGCTCTACGCCGCGATCGCCGACCGTGCCGCCACGCTGCCGCACGGAGCCTGGGTCAAGGCCGGAGGCTACGATCAGAACCGCCTCGGCGATCATCCCACCGCCGAAGGACTCGATCGGGTCGCCGGCGGACACCCGGTGCTCGTCGAACACGTCTCGCACCATATGATCGTCGCGAATACGGCCGCCTTCGGCCGTGCCGGCCATCCCGGCCGCAGGGACTTCCCCGACGTCGACGGGGGCCGGGTCCTCCGCGATGAGGCGGGACTGCCCACGGGACTGCTGCAGGAGACCGCCGGCGATGCCATCCGCCTGGCCGCGGCCCGGACCACGCAGGAGGAGTCGATCGAGAACCTCCGCCTGGCCTCAGAGCAGTCGGTGGCCTTCGGCCTGACGAGCCTGACCGAACCCGGGATCGTCATCGGCGGGGCCCTCGGGGTCAACGCCCCGATCCTCGACGCCTACCAGACCGCCGTCGACACCGGGGTGCTCAAACCACGGATGACGGTCATGCCCTTCCACCACGTCCTTCACGAACTCGAACTCAACAGCGAGGGCCGACGCACCTTCGACATGGGCATCCGGACCGGCTTCGGCGATGATCGGCTCCGCCTGGGTCCGGTGAAGATCATCGCCGACGGCTCGCTCATCGGCCGTTCGGCAGCCGTGCACGAATGCTTCTGCGCCGAACCGGACAACCGCGGCGTCATGGTCGTCGACCCTGCCGATCTCGCCGAGCTCGTGCCCGCCTACGACCGAGCCGGCTGGACGGTAGCCATCCACGCCATCGGCGACCGGGCCATCGACCATGCCCTCGACGCCATCGAACTGACCCGCAGCGCGGGGTCGAGGGCCCGCCACCGCATCGAGCACTTCGCCATCGCCACCGGTGAGCAGGTCGCCCGGGCGGCACGCCTCGAGGTCACTCCCGTCCCCCAGGGCGTGTTCATCTCCGAGTTCGGCGACGGCATCCTCGCCTCCCTGGGCGCCCAGCGCGCGGCCGGGACGTATCGGATGCGCTCGCTGCTCGACGCCGGGATCACGGTGCCCGGTTCGACCGATGCCCCGGTCTCCGAGGCGAATCCGTTCGTCTGCCTGCGCGACCTCGTCGTGCGCCGGACCTCCTCGGGGACGGACTTCGCCCTCGCCGAGCGGGTCTCGGTCGCCGAGGCGGTCCGTGCCTACACCTTCGGCTCAGCTTATGCCGCCGGCCGGGAAGCGGACCTGGGCACCTTGGAGATCGGAAAGTGCGCCGACTTCGTCCGGCTCAGCGAGGACATTTTCGCGATCGAGCCCGCCGACATCGCCGAGATCCACGCCACAGCGACGATCATCGGCGGCGAGATCGTCTGGGAGGACTCGGCCGCCTTCTGACCACCGACTCCCCCGAACTTCCGCACCGAACGGCCCACGGGCCCGACCATGAAGGACAATGATGTTCACAGAAACTCAGAACTCTCTGCTGGCGATCATCCTGCTCGCCTATTTCCTCTTCCTCATCGTCTTCGCCTACCTAGTCAACCGGCGGGTCAAGACCTATGAGGACTACAGCGTGGCCGGGCGCACCGTCGGCACGTTCCCGATGACGCTGACCCTGGTGGGCACGGCCATCGGCGGTTCGATCCTGCTGGGCTATATGACCAACGGCTACGAGCTCGGGATGGGTCAGATCTGGCTGGGTCTCGTCGCCGTCGTCCCCTCGGTGATCATCGTCACCGTCCTGGCTACCCCGATCCGCCGCCTCGGCGCGCGCTACGGCATGGTCACCCTCGGCGACTTCTCAGCCCTCGTCTACGGCAAGCAGGCGCGGGTGCCCACGGCCATCAGCATGCTCTTCGCCTACTGTGCAATCACCGGCATGCAGTTCGTGGCCATCGCCACCGTGCTCACCCTGACCACCGGCCTCGACATGACCCTGGGCATCACGCTCAGCTGGATCATGCTCACGATCAAGACCGTCCTCGGCGGGCTCAAATCCGTGGTGTTCCAGGACGCCCTGCACGGGACGATCCAGACAGTGGGCATCTTCGTCCTCTTCGTCGTCGTCATCATCGCTTCGGGCGGCTGGGAGACCATCGAGACCAATGCCGCCAAGATGGATCAGCTGAGCGACCTCGACTTCATGAACATTCCGCCCAGCCAGCTGGCCGTGCTGTTTCTGACCATCGGCGGCTACCAGTTCGTGCGCCAGGATCTGTGGCAGCGCATCTGGGCCTCGCGGACGATGGCCGTCCTGCGCACGAGCTTCTGGATCGCCATCGTCCTCCAGACCCTGCTGGGCACCGTTGTCGTCGTGCTCGGAGTGATGGCGAAGTTCGGCCTCGGCATCGTCAGCGCCGATCCGGCGCATATCTACTATGAGATCATCGGCGAGGTCTTCCCGTTCTCCCTCGTTGTCGTCATGCTCATCGCCCTGCTGGCCACCGTCATCTCCACCGCCGACTCCTTCTTCCTCGCCGGCAGCTCCTCGATCGTCAACGACATCATCCGCCCGCGCCTGTCGGCTCCGACCTCGACGAGTCTGCTGCGGTGGTCGAAGATCTCCGTGTTAATCACCTCGGTCATCGCCTACGTCATGGCCCTCTACATCCCCGAGCTCATCGTGCTGTGGATCGTGGGCACGGCTATGCTGGTTTCGGGTCTGTTGGCCCCGGTGATCATCGGCCTGTTCTGGAAGGACGTGAGCCGCACCGCCGGAGTCTGGGCGATGTGGGCGGGCCTGGTGGCGGCCGTGGGCTGGCAGCTGCTCGGACAGCCGCTGGGCTGGCACCCCGTCTTCGTCGGTCTGCCGCTGTCGATCGTCGTGCTCGTCGGCGGATCCCTGCTGCTGCGCGACCGCACCCGCGAGACCGAGTCCTGGTACCGGCATTCGAAGACGATCACCGACGAGATTGCAGAAGAGGCGATCGCTTATGAATGAGACCACGCAGACCCCCGCGACCATCGTCCACGGGGCGAGGATCGTCTCGACCCGAGCGGCCGAGCACGCCTCGATCTCCCTCGACACGGACTCGGCCCTGGCCATCGCCGACGGTCGGGTCCTGGCCCGCGGCGACGATGAGCAGATCATGGCCCTAGCCGGACCGGACACCGAACTCATCGACATGGCCGGACGCACCGTCCTACCCGGCTTCATCGAGACCCACATCCACCTCGCGCACTACGGGGCCAACCTCCTCGAGGTCGACTGCCGCCCGACCGCGACGGACTCGGTCGCCGCAATCCAGGACGCCCTGCGCGCCGAAGCGGCCGAGCCGTCCGCGACCGAATGGATCCTCGGCTGGGGCTGGGACGAGAGCCGGATGGCCGCCGGTGCGGCCCCCACCCGTTGGGACCTCGACGCGGCCGTCAGTGACCGGCCCGTCCTCCTCCGCCGCACCTGTGCGCACATGGCCGTGCTCAACTCCCGGGCACTCGAACTCGCCGGCATCACCGATTACACCCCGGATCCCGACGGCGGGCGGATCGTCCGCGACCAGTCCGGGGCCGCGACGGGCCTGGTCCAGGAGAGCGCGCTCAACCTCATTCCCCTGCCGGCGAAGACCAACGAGGAGGTCGCCCGGGGAATCCTCCTCGCCCAGGAGCAGTTCCTCTCCCGCGGGCTGACCACCGTTCATGACATGGCGACGCAGGAACCCGATCTGGAGGCTCTGGAGAGTCTGCGCGGCCACGGGCTGCGGATGCGTGTGCGACCTTGGATGTGGGCGTTGGACGGCAACGGCTTCCAGGGCACGCTCGAGACCGTCATCGAACGGGGCTGGACCTCGGGCACCGGCGACGAGCTCGTGCGGATCCAGGGCATGAAGTTCATGCTCGACGGCAGCGTCGGCGGACGCACCGCCGCAGTCGACGAACCCTATGAGGACTCCGCGGACACCGGCATCCTCATCCACACCGCCGATGAGGCCGCCCCGCAGGTGATCCGTGCGGTCTCCCACGGGCTGCGTGCGGCCATCCACGGCATCGGCGACCGTGCCGTGGACACGGCCGTCGAGGTCCTCACCCGCACCGCGCAGCAGTGCCCGGAGGCGGCGACCATGCGCAACCGGATCGAACACTGCGCACTGCCCTCTCGCGACGACCTCGAGCAGATGGCGGCACTGGGCATCATCGCCGCCTCTTCGGTCGGGTTCCTCCACGAGCTCGGCGACAGCTATCTGGCCAACCTCGGGCCCGAGCGCATGGCTCGGGTGTATCCGCAGGCCGACTACGCCGAGCACGGCATCATCGCGCCCCCGAACTCCGACTGCCCGGTGACCGACTCGAACCCGTGGCCGATCATCGACGCCAGCGTCAACCGCCGCTCGCTCAGCGACCAGGTCCTCGACACGGCACAGAACATCTCCCTGGCCCGCGCCGTCGACGGGTACACGCGGCAGGCCGCCATGGCCTCCTTCGAAGACGGACTGCTCGGCAGCCTGGCCCCAGGCTCCTGCGCGGACTTCATCGTCCTCGACACCGATCCCTTCGCCGACGGCGTCGATCTGCGCAAGGTCCGGGTCGAGCGGACCTATGTCGACGGAGACTGCGTCTTCACCCGGTAGAGGCTCGCAGCCGCCCCGCGGGATGCTGTCTCGTGGGGCGGCACCGTCTGCGGTGAGACAATGCTCTTATGAACATCCGTCGTCTGGAGTACTTCCTCAGCGTCGTCGACACCGGCACCGTCACGCATGCCGCCGCGCAGATGCACATCGCCCAGCCGGCGATGAGCCGCCAGATCCGCACGCTCGAACGCGAACTCAAGCTCAATCTCTTCGTCACCGAGGGCAACCGGCTGGTGCTGACCGCGGCGGGCCGTCAGTTCTCAACAATGGCCCGTGAGGTCATCGCGACGGTGCGCGGCACCGAGCATGCCGCGGCCTCGCTGCGGACCGGACGGGTCGAGTCACTGACCGTGGCGACGACGGTGGCCTCGGCACGGGGATTCCTCGCCGATTTCATCGCCACGACGACGACGGAGGACCCGGCGCTCATCGTGCGCACCGCCGATCACTATGCCATCGAGCCCATGCTCGACTCCGGCGCCGATCTCATCATCTCCCCCGCCCCGACCTCGCGCCATCTGCGCTCGGTCGACATCGCCGACCTCCAGGTCTTCGCCTATGTGCCCGACGGTCACGAACTCCTGGACGCCGGCACCGAGGCGGTCGGGCTCGACCGACTGTGCGACTTCAGCCTCATCGTGCCCTCGGCCTCGAGCGTGAGCCGCCGCCAGTTCGACGCCGCGATCGTCGAACTCGAACTCGAGCCGCACATCCGCGCGGAATCCGATGACGGCGCCTCGGTGATCGGGCTCTCGTCCTCCGGCCACGGCATCGGCATCGGCACGGAGCCGCCGCAGGGCGCGGTCACCGCGCTGCCGATCTTCGTCGGCGACCGGAGACTGTCGCTGCGGCTGTTCGCCGCTTGGCGTCCCGAGCACTTCGCCTCGGCGGCGATCCTCGACCTCGCCCACCGCGCCGAAGACTTCCTCGCCCAGCGGGCGCCCTCTGCCGAACCCGCGACCGATTCCATGCCCTGAAGGCATGCTTCTCAGCGTCAAGTGGTATTGGATTTCCCCACTGCCAGCGCCGACGATGGAAAGGATCCCATCGACTACGGCACTGGAGAAGAAGTGACTGAGACATCCGCTGGACATGCCATCGTGGCGACATTGGAAGCGCACGGAGTCGACACCGTCTTCGCCGTCCCCGGTGAAAGCTATCTCGAGGTCTTGGACGGCCTCCATGACTCGTCGATCTCCACTGTCGTCTGCCGCCACGAGGGCGGAGCCGCCTACGCTGCCGAGGCCACCGGCAAGCTGGGCACCGTGCCCGGCATCGCGATGGTCACCCGCGGTCCCGGTGCGGCCAATGCGATGATCGGCATCCACACCGCCCACCAGGACGCCACGCCCATGGTCCTCTTCGTCGGGCTGGTCCCGGTCGACGACCGCGGTCGCGAATCGTTCCAAGAGTTCGACCTCACCGCCTGGTTCGGATCCACTGCCAAGGCTGTGCTCACTCTCGAGGACCCGCAGCAGGCCTCGGCGCTGGTGGATCGGGCCCTGAGCATCGCGGCTTCGGGGCGGCCGGGACCCGTCGTCATCGGCCTGCCCGAGGACATCATCCGCCGGACCGGCCCGGCAGTGGTCCATCCCGTCTCCGCGCCCGCACGGTCCGGCATCGATCCTGAGATCGCTGCCGGCCTGACCCGCGATCTGCTGGCGGCCCAGCGTCCGTTGGTCGTCCTCGGCGGCAGCTCGTGGACTCAGGAGGCCTGCACCACCGTCGCCTCCTGGCTCGAGGCCCATGGGCTGCCGGCCGCCGTCGACTGGCGCGGGGAGGGCATCCTGTCCTCGGATTCGCCCAGCTGCATCGGCGCCCTCGGCTACGGTCGTCCCGACTCCGCGGCCGCCGCCCTCGACGAGGCGGACCTCGTCGTCGTCATCGGCACCGTGCTCGGCGACGTCATCACCGACGGCTACCAGCTGCGTCAGGGCCATGACCAGACCACGGTCGTGATCAACCCCGACCCAGACCTGCTCGGCCACGGCACCGTGGTCACCGACCATCTCGTCGCCGCCCCCGTCGACTTCGCCTCGGCGCTGGCCCGGGCGGCGACAGCGGAGGCAGGCACCGCCTCGGGGTCCTGGCGCTCGCGGCTGCGCGAGGGCTACCTGACGAGCACGACGGTCACCGAGGCACCCCGGATCCCCGGAGCGGCCTCGATGACCCAGGCAATGAAGATGCTGGCTGCGGCCGTCGACGCCGAGGAGCGGATCACGCGGACCGTGATCACCGCGGGGGCAGGCAACCACACGGCCTGGATCGCGCCGACCTTCCCCACCCGCGACTACGGCAGTCTGCTGTCGACCCGCAACGGAGCGATGGGCTATTCGATCCCCGCCGCCGTCGCCGCCGGCTGCGCCGACCGCTCCGCCCAGGTCATCGCCGTCTGCGGGGACGGGGAATTCATGATGAACGCCAATGAGCTGGCCACGGCCGCGCAGGAGGGTCTGAGTCCGCTCATCGTGGTCATGGACAACGGCCAGTTCGGCACCATCCGCGCTCATCAGGAGCACTGGTATCCCGGACGGGTCTCCGGCACGCAGATCCGCAACCCGCAGTTCGCCGACCATGTGCGCTCCGTCGGCGGTCTCGGCTTCGAGGTCGATGACGACGACCAGCTCGCCGCCGTCGTGCCCGCGGCCGTCGACCATGTTGCGGCCGGTCGAGGGCCGGCCCTGATCCACCTGCACGTCGCCCCCGAGGTGCTTCTGCCCTGAGGCCTCGGGTCTCGGGTCTCGGGTCTCGGGACTCAGACCTCGAGGGCCGGGGGCTGCCGCATCGACTCGGCGTCGAAGGCCGCGGCCCAGCCGAGCAGCGCGGCATCGGAGCCCGACGGACCGGCAAAGGTCAGGCCCACGGGTATCCGCGTATCATCCATGATGCCCATCGGCACCGTCACGGTGGGCAGGCCCACCTGTCGTAGAGCGTAGTTGCCGTGAGAGAAGACCACCCCGTTAGCCCACGCCAGGTCGGCTGCGGCCTCGTCGACATCGGCGTTGGCGGGGAGGACGAGCGCGTCGAATCCGCGCTCACGCATCCACGCATAGACGAGCTCCTCGCGCAGCGCCACCAGCGCTCGCAGGCCGCAGGCGAAGAGCGGATGGCTGCGCGGATCCTCCAGCCCGGCCCGAGCACTGTCGACGGTGTCGGCGAACCTGTCCGATTGGTCGCCGAGGCGCTCATAGCGGTCCGGCAGTGCGCCCGGGGCCGGCGGGTAGATCTCACGTGATTCCACGGCCCGGAGGTCGGGGATCGACGGATCCCCATTGGCGCGGAGGAAGTCATCCCAGCCGAAGGCGAGGAAGCTGCCGAACTCGATCTGCGACCATTCCGGAGGCAGATCACCGAGCTTGCCGATGAACTTCTGACCGGGCCGTTCGGCCTCAAAGGCGGAGATGAGCGGGAAGTCCGAGACGATGACCTCGGCACCGAGGTCTTTCAACCGGGACCGGGCCCGCTCCCACCCGGCCAGGACGGACTCTCGCACCGCCATCGGGTAGTCGGGGTCGAGGCCGAGGTACATCGCCGGCACGGCCAGACGCCTGCCCTGAAGCGCGTTCGGGTCGGTGAGCCCGAGGTAGGACGGTGGGCGCCGACTGCTGGCCGCAGGCACCTCGACGACATCCTGGCGGCGCCAGAAGTCCCCGCGCGTGATGGGATCGTCCTGGACGAGGACGTCGAGGATCCTGAGCATATCGGGCATCGTGCGGGTGTGCGGGACGACGACATCGCGGGCCGGGAAGAGCGGCCAGTTGCCGCGGATCGAGATCACACCCCAGGAGGGGTGTAGGCGCACAGGCTGTTGTTCGAGGCGGGACTGCGCCCGGACGAGACCGTCTCCTCGCCCATGCCGAACATCGCAAATTCGGCCGTGGTGGCCACGGCCGAACCGTGCGAGGATCCGGAACCGAAGGCCGCGGCCGGCCACCGCCGGTCATAGGGGCTCTCGGAGCGGCCGTAGAGACCGCGCTGCATCCCGCCGTCGGCCATCGGGGGCATATTCGTCTTGCCGATGAGCACGGCACCGGCGCTGCGCAGCATCTCGACGGAGAAGGCATCCCACTGAGCGGTCAGCGAGGCGAACGCCGGCGACCCGGCGGCCACCGTCAGCCCGGCGACCATATACGAGTCCTTGACGGTGAACGGGATGCCCTCGAGCGGTGGCGGACGGCCGGACTGCCGCCGACGGTCGGATTCGGCCGCCTCGGTCAACGCCAGCGGATTGGCCACGACGATCGAGTTCAGCCCCTCCGTGCCGCTGTCGTAGGCAGCGCTTCGGGTCAGGCACTTCCGCACCAGCGCTTCGCTCGTGACTTCTCTGGTGTCGAGGGCCACCAGCGCCGAGGCGATATCGCCGTCGAGGATCTCGGCCGGGTTGGTGGGATCGCCGGCCCCGGCGCTGCACTTCGCGTCCATATCCGTGTTACCTCCGGCCGTTGCCACGGCTTCTGTGCTGTTCGTCCGGGCGCTCTGCCGGATCTGGGTTCCCTGACTCGCCCAGGTGCCCTGCCCCGGGTCGATGGTCTGCTTCGAGACTACGGGGGACAGGCCATCGCTGCGTGCGAGTTCCGAAATGTGCACAATCACACGTTTGCCGGACCGCAATTTCGAGGGTTCGGGCCGTGGGCGTCCGGGACAATGGACCCATGCGCACCAGATCGATCACCACAATTGCCATCGCCGGCATGCTCGCTCTCAGCGGATGTTCCGGCACCAATGAAACCGACGAGCCCCGGCCCGATGACTCGGCATCACAGAGCACCGATTCGGCACCGAACGAGTCGGCCTCCGCAACGACAGGCGACGCCGATGAGTCGGCCGAGGACCCAGACGATTCTTCCGAAGAGGGCTCCACAGCAGCAGACGGTTCGGCAGACTCGACGCTGACGCTCGACACCGGCGAGAAGACCGTCACGATCGAACCCACCGATGTCTACTGCTCCGGCGAACCCGGCAGCCTCCACCACATCATCGGCAAGACGGACAACGAGCTGCCGCTGGTCAAGGCCGAAGGCACCGACTTCGTCATGGTCAAGGTCGGACAAGGACGCCCCTATAAGGCGAACAATCCCAAAGGCGTCGCCATCGGCGATGAGAGCGTGACCTTCGACGGGACCGAGCTCGGCTCGGCCACGCTCGACGGAACCATGACCTGTACCGACTGGGAGGACTGAGTCAGCGCCCACACACATACGCACCGCGCGCCGCGTTCCCGAAGAAGTCGGGGCCGCGGCGCGCAGTGCATCCGGTGCTCATTCCATGCTCATTCCCTTGGCCGGAGCGATCCGCGACATGGACCGGGCCGGTATCGCCGAGGCGAGTACGGCGGCGAGCACTGCGGCGACGCCGATCAGTCCGATCTGGGTCCACGGCACGGACAGCACCGGATTCGCTGAGGCGGGCATCATCGATGCCGTTCCGACCCAGCCGAAGAACGTGCCGACCCCGGCTCCGACGATCAGTGCGATGAGCGTCATGAGCAGCGATTCGATCGTGATCATCCGCGACATCGCCGCTCGGGTGAATCCCAGTGCCCGCAGCAGCGCGCCCTCTCGACGTCGTTCGATGACCGAGAGCGTGAGTGTGTTGCTCACTCCGATCACGGCGATGACCACAGCGGCCGCGAGAAGCCCGAGCACTACGCTCAGCGCGACCTGGAACATCGAGGCGAACTCCGCCCTGTGCTGTGCCGCAGCCGCATCGCCCGAGGCACCCACGGCATCGAGTTCTGAGGTCAGGGCCTCGATCTGCGAACTCGAAGCGTCATCGGCGATCTTCGCCCAGGTCTGTTCGGCCACTTCGTCGCCGGCGCCCGCCTCGAGGGTCTTCGCATCGGCACCGCTGACAAGGGCCGTCCCCGCGGGGACGTCGAAGGAGGTCTCGATCGTGAGATCGAGATCCTGCTCGCCGAGGCGGACGGTCGCGGTCTGTCCGTCGACATCAGTTTCCGCCTCGTCGAGTCCCACCGATCTCGGGTCGATGAGGATCGTGCCCTCATCGACGTCGTAGCCGTCGCTGCGCAGAACCGGGGAGCCGGCAGCCGCCTCGGCGCTGGTGATCGCCACATCGCCGGTCCCGTCGGTCCCACCGACGCTCACCGAGGCGGTGGGCGCCGGAACGTTCTCGCGCTCCTCGACGATCGGCGAATCATCGAGCACGGAGGCGATCTTCTCATCGTCGGCACCGCTGTGGCCCGCGGTCGAGACCACGAGGTCGACCGGGGTGTCCTCGGCAGTGGCGAGTTCGAGGGTCCGCTGCAGGCTCGACGATCCGACGACCACGGCCGTGACGAGGGTGATTCCGATGAGCAGAGCACCCGTCGTCGAGGCAGTGCGCCCACCCGCGGTGCTCGCCGACCGTCCGGCCAGCTTCACCGCCGGGGAGCGCCGGGTGATGAGGCCGACCGCGCCGGCGAAGAGCGCCACCAGCGGCGGCACGAAGACCTTCGCACCGACGAGGAGGGCGACGAAGAGGGCGAAGCAGCCGACGATGCCGAACAGCACGGACTGGCTCGTCGTCCCGAGCAGGCACAGACCGATTCCGCCGATGCCGAGCACGAGCGACAGCGTCAGTCGCACCCATCGGATGCGCGGGACGGCCGCAGGCACATCGACCGGGCGGAGTGCCTCGATCGGGGGCACCCGAGAGGCCCGGATCGCGGGGATCAGACCCGCGGCGACGGTGACGAGGATACCGACGACCGGCCCGACGACGAACGCCGCAACGGACGGCGACATCTGAGCGAATTCCGGCATCCAGAACGTGCGGACCACGGTCGAGAGCCCCCATCCGATGAGGAGACCGAGGCCGACACCGAGCACGGACCCGACGATTCCGAGGCTGAGACTCTCCGCCACCGCTGCTCCGCGCACCTGACTGCGTGAGGCTCCGATTGCGCGGAAGAGTGCGAGCACGCGGGTGCGGGAGGCGACGAGGACGTTGAACGTGTTCGAGATGACGAGTGCCGCGACTCCCGCGGCCAGCAGTCCGAAGGCGATGCCGACGGTCGAGAGCATGTCCGAGGTATCCGACAGCGATTCGATCTGCTTCTCGACGACCTGGTCGACGGTCCGGACCGAAACGCCCTTTCCTGCTCCGGCCTCGGCGAGCGCGGATTCGACCGCCTCGGCGAGGGCCGTGCGATCACTCCCATCGTCGGCGACGACTCGGATGGAGTCGGGCACGAGCTCACCCGGGGCGCTCTTGAGCCCGCCGTCGGTGAGGTAGAGATTCATCCCCGCCGCCGAGGAGCCGGGCATGATGCCCGAGACCGTGTAGCTCGGGCCGTCTGCGGCGGACCGCCGAGCCCCGTCGAACTCGGCGAGTGTGATGCTGTCACCGACGCCGACCCCGAGAGTCTTCGCGTCAGCTTCGCGGAGCATGAGTTCGTCATCCGAGTCCGGGGCGGTGCCATCGACCGTCTCTGTCTGTCCCTGCGGGAGGTTCGTCGCCGATCCCGTCACCGAGGTGGACCCCGCCGAGACTGCGACGAAGGCGGACTCGGTGAGCTGGGCGGACTCGACCCCATCGACGTCGGCCACCGTCTGACGCATGGAATCGGTGAGCGGTGAGGCCTCATCGGCTGCAGCGGCCGGGTCCTCGGATGCGGCCGCGGTGACGGCAACGTCGGCACCTGCCCATTCGGCGCGGACCTGATTGCGCAGGGTGTCGCCGAAGGCCTGGGAGAACAGGAGTGCCGCGACGATGAAAGCCACGGATACTGCGATCGCGATCATCGCCGCACTCAGACGACCGGAGGCGCTGCGGAGGTTGGACCAGGCGATGCGGATCATCGGGCACCTCCGTCTGTCGACACGGACGCGGCGGCAGGCCCGGGACCGGCTGCAGACCCCGGGCCTGCCGACTGGCCAGCAGGTGCGGCTCCCGAAGCTGCCGAGCCTGCCGTGACATTCATCAGCGCGGCGGCCACGGACTCCGGATCCGGTTGGGAGAGCTCACCGGCCAGCCGTCCGTCGGCAAGCAGCACGACGCGGTCGGCGCGCGCTGCAGCCCGGGGATCGTGGGTGACCATGACGACGGTCTGACCGAGTTCATCGACCGAGGCGCGCAGGATGTTCAGCACCTCTTCACCGGAGCTCGAGTCGAGGTTGCCGGTGGGCTCGTCGGCGACGAGCACATCGGGTTGGGCGACGAGTGCACGGGCGACGGCGACTCTCTGCTGCTGCCCGCCGGAGAGCTCGTGCGGCCGGTGGCCCAGACGCTCGCGCAGCCCGAGCAGGTCGACCATGCGGTCGAAGATGCGACGATCGGTCTTCCGTCCCGACAACTGAGAGGGCAGCAGGATGTTCTCCTCGGCACTCATCGCGGGCACGAGGTTGAATGATTGGAAGACGAAGCCGATGCGGTCGCGGCGCAGCGCCGTGAGCTTGCGGTCGCTCAGCCGTGAGATCGCCGTGCGCCCGATGAAGACCTCGCCCGAATCCGGGGTGTCGAGGCCGGCGAGCATGTTGAGCAGCGTCGATTTGCCCGAGCCGGAGGGTCCCATGATGGCAGTGAAGCGTTCGGCTTCGACGTCCAGGCTGAGGTCGTCGAGCGGTCGGACCTGCGCATCCCCTTTTCCGTAGGTCTTCCGCAGTCCGATGGCTTGGATGGCCAGCCTCGGTGCGGGGTCCGACCCCTGGCCCCGGGTCGACCCTTGCGCGGGGGTCGGGGATGAGGTCGGGGAAGGATGGGCATCGGTGTGTGTCGCTGATGTGTTCATATCTCCAGCTTCGTCGCCGGGCCCACCCTCCCACATCGGACCTGAGGATGGTCTTCGCCGCAGAGCGCCGAGGCGGCCGTGCCCCACCCGTCATACCTGAGGATGATCTCGGACTTCCGGGATCGTCGTCGGGCCCTCGAGGACGGCCCCGGCCTCGTGTGGACCTCGGCCTCGAGTAGGCGACCTCGATCTTGTGCGGATGGCTTCCGGCTCAGCGACCGGGCCCGACGAGACCGGCTTCGTAGGCGAACACGACGGCCTGCACACGATCGCGAGCCGCGAGCTTCATCAGTATCCGACCGACGTGGGTCTTCACGGTCGGCTGGGCGAGAAAGAGCCGCTCGCCGATCTCGGTATTGCTCAACCCGGTGGCAATGAGCACGAGAACCTCGGTCTCGCGCTGGGTCAGTGACTCCAACCGACGCATATCGGCCGCATCGAGACGGCTCGCACCAGCCCGGGGCGCATCCGCGCCAGCGGTGCTCAGCGTCCCCAGTTCGCTCAGTGCAGAGGCGCTGACCTCGGATGATGCAGACTCACCGCCCTCGGGCAGGGTGGGCGCAACGCCCCCGGCCGATGTCGCATCGGTTTCCGGGGTCGCCGGCTGCGGATCCGAATGGGGCGGATCCCCCACGTCGAGGTGGGGCAGGAGCCGTGTCTCGAGCAGTCGTTTGGTGGTGGTGGGAGCGATGACGGCGCCACCGTCGACGACAGTGCGGATCGACTCGAGGAGCACCTCGGGCAGGGTGTCTTTGAGAAGGAAGCCTGACGCACCGGCGCGCAGCGCGCGCAGGGCGTAATCGTCATCGTCGAAGGTGGTCAGCACGATGATCTTCGGGGGACGGATCGTCCCCTCGTCGGCGAGAGCAAGGATCCGCTGGGTCGCTTCGATACCGTCGATACGCGGCATCCGAACGTCCATGAGCACGACATCGGGTTCGTCCTGCCTGACGATGTCGAGACCTGCCGCACCGTCGCCGGCCTGTCCGACGACGGTGAGGTCCGGTTGGGAGTCGATGACCATGGCGAAGCCCGCCCTCACGAGGGCCTGATCATCGACGAGGACGATGCGAAGCGGCCGGCTCCCCCGAGCTTCGGTCCGACCGTGCACGGTCGCCTCTTCGGCGTTCATCGGCTGCTCTCCTCGACTTCGGCGGGCTGACTCCGTTCGGCCTCGGCAGCCTGGCGTATTGCGGCGGCCTGATTCTCTTCCGCCTCGGCGGCATGCCCGGTTCCGGCAGACCCATTCTCTCCATGATCGGACGAATCATAAGTGCCGGCGCCCGAGCTGAGTCCGGAATCGGGCCCGGGTCCGGGTTCGGGAGTGGGCGCGGGAGCAGACAGCGGCAGTCGAGCTTCGACGAGGAATCCCGTCGTCGTTCCGAAGGCGCTTCCCATGACCGCACCCGAGGAGAACCCGGGCTTCGCATCGGTGTGCCCTTCGGACCGGTCCTTCACTCCGGTCGACCGGATCGGCCGGGCCATGAGCGTGCCGCCGTAGAGCGCGGCGCGTTCCTGCATGCCGACGATGCCATACCCCCGGCCGCTGGCAGCAGCCTGTGTCGGGTCGTCGGCTCCGTGGCCGTCCGTCTCTCCGCGCCCACGCCCTGTCGTGTTTCCGGTTCCGTTGTCGCTGATCCGGGCGACGAGCTCCGCGTCCTCAGCCAGCAGCTCGACATGTGCCCGAGCACCGTCCCCGGCATGTTTGAGCACATTCGTCAGCGCCTCCTGAACGATGCGGTAGACGGCGAGCGACGCTCCTTCGGCCAAGCGGCCGCGGTCGACGTCATCCAGTTCGGTCACCGAGACAGGAAGCCCCGCCGATCGCACATCGGCGATGAGGGAGCCGATGTCGGCGACGCCGGGCAGCGGCGACGAAGAGCGCTCGTCGTCCTCCTCGGCGCGGAGGAAGCCGAGCAGCGACCGCGTCTGTGCCAGGGCTTCCCGTCCGGTCTGTGCGATGGTCTCGAGGGCTCCGGTCGCGACAGCCGGATCGGTCTTCGCCGCATAGCGACCTCCGTCGGCTTGGGCGATTACGACGGACAGGGAATGGGCGATGACATCATGCATCTCACGGGCGATGCGCATGCGTTCGGCATCGGCGGCCAGCCGGGTCTCGGATTCGCGTTCGCGCTCCAGCAGCCGATTGCGCTCCCGAATTCCCTCGATCTCGCGGCGGCGACGGAATCCGACTCCGCCCAGGAGCCAGGCGATGAGCACGATCGAAGCACACAGCGCCACGACGACGACCAGCAGCACGTACTCGCCGAAGCCCAAGGGGCGCGGGTTCGCGCCGATCGTCGCCTGCAGGGACACGAGGTAAAGCCACCCGCCCAGGAAGAGCGCGCCGAGGAGGCCCAGGACGAGCACGATGCGACCGTGGTTGCGGGTTCCCCACGCCGTCGTCGAATACACGGTGAGCGGCACGGCGACGATTCCGAACGTCGGTCCCATCATCGTGAGCACGGTCAGCAGACAGCCGCCGGCGATGAGCGAGGAGCTCAGCAGCGGGGCAGTCCGGCGCAGGCACAGCGGCAGCGTCTGGAGCAGAACGATGCCGACCTGCACGAACACAGGAACCAGGGCGATCTCGCTCCGCTCGGCCTGGGAGGAGGTGAAGACGACGGTCAGATAGGTGATCGGCAGAGCCCAGAGCAGCGAGTCGACGATCCACGGATGTGCAGTGAGGGCACGACGGATGCGGTCGACGCAGTCGGGGGTGCGCTGCTGCGGTCCCGGGCGGTGGCCCTCGGCCCGGATCGATCGATTGCTCATGCCGGCCATGCTAGTTCGTGTTCGACGGAGTCCACATCATACTCAAGGCTGATCCGAGCAGACGATGCCGGCCGCGGCGCTCACCCGCGGGACCGTACTTTCTCGGGAGCGTCAGATCGCCGAGGCGGCCCCGCCGTCACGAACCGCCCCGACCCACCGAGGTGGCCTTTCCCTAGCGCGCGACACCGGACCATCCGCCGCGTCTCCCCCGTTCGGCGAGGATCTGCTCGCGCAGGATGTCCGCGTGCCCGCAGTGCTGGGCGAGCTCCCGCAGGACGTGGAGAAGAACCCACCGCAGCGGCATCGGCCCGGCCCGATGACCGGTGAGCACGGTGTCGAGGTCCATCCCCGCGATTGCGGAATGCGAGCGCTCCACGGCAGTCCGATAGTCAGCGGAAACGCTGGCGATCGTGTCAGAGGAGTCGAGGAGGAAGGAGTCCTTGGAGTCGTGCGGCAGCCCGTAGTCGACCCGGCTCCGGCCGGTGACCGCCTCACCGAACCAGACGGTCTCGACGAACACGGCGTGCTTGAGCAGAGCCAGCAGGCGGGTTCGGCTCGGCACTAGGGACCGCCTCGCTTCGTCTTCGCTCAGGTCATCGAGACTTCCGAGCAGATGCTGTCGGTGTTCGTCGATGAACGCTGTGAACTGTGCAGCCAGGTCGGCCCCTCGCATGGCGAAAGTGCTGTTGGCGTCGACTCCGTTGTCCGTCATGGACCCAGCTTAGAGCCGCCTCGGCGAGGGAGGACCGATCCGCTCGACGACTCGCCCGCAATCGCGGGCGATCAGCATCCTTGTTCGGCAGGTCCCGCGGACCTATGCTGAAGTGACCCACGTAACCCGTTGTTCGGGCAGGAGCCTTGGCATTGTCGCCGGAGCCGTCGACTTCAGGGCATCACCGCTCAGAGGAGGTCGCTCATGTCCACCACATCAATGCATCCGGCCACGAGTGCTTCGCAGAACCAGCCCGCGGACCAGTCACAGTCCCCCGCTCTGCCCTACGCACGTCGCCGCGACCAACTCGTCGGATCCGTCATCGACGCCTCCACCACGGTGCTGGCCCAATACGACCACGACATCGTCAAGTTCGGCATGGGGGCACCGGCCCCGGACATGCTGCCGGCCGCGGACTTCGCCCGCATCGCCGCGCAAGTCTTCTCCCCGGAGAACTTCACGTACGGGGAGACGAAGGGCGAGCCCGTCCTCATCGACGCCCTCCACGAGTACCTCACTTCGACCGATCAGATCCCGCCCGAACAGCAGGGCAACCGGGACCGCCTGCTCATCACCTCCGGCGGCATGCAGGGGCTCGACCTCGGGTTCAAACTCTTCGTCACCCCCGGTGACCTCGTCGCCTGTGAGTCGCCGACCTACACGAACGGTTCGGCCACGGCCATGAGCTATGAGGCGGAGATCCTCGAGATCCCCGTCGACGAGGAAGGCATGCAGATCGACGCCCTCGTCGATCACACCCGGCGCACCGGACGCGCCCCGAAGGTCATCTACACCGTCCCGACCTTCCAGAACCCGGCCGGAGTGACGATGTCGCTGCCGCGTCGCGAACGCCTGCTCGAGTTCGCTCACCGCCATCGCTCGGTCATCATCGAGGACAACCCGTACGGAATGCTCCGCTTCGAAGGCGAATCCCTGCCGGCGCTGAGCGACCTGAGCCCGAACGATCCCCTCATCTTCGGCGTTCGCACGTTCTCGAAATTCGTCGCCCCGGGTCTGCGGGTCGGCTGGATCGACGTCGATCCCGAGGTCCGCGAGCTCGCCGTCAACGCCAAACAGACGATGGACTCCTGCGCCCCCGTTCCCAACCAGCACCTCATCGCCCGCTGGCTGCAGGAAGGCGGCGCGGACTCGCACGTCGAGGTCCTGCGCAAGGCCTACCGCGAACGCAAGATCGCGATGTCGGAAGGTCTGGCCCGCCTCTTCCCCGGAGAGGTCCGCGCCACCGATCCCGACGGCGGATTCTTCCTGTGGGTAACCTTCGAGGAAGAATCCATCAACACCGAAGACCTCATGACCACCGCGCTCGAGGAAGGTGTGGCCTACATCCCCGGCCCCGCGTTCTCCCCGGCCGGGAACTTCTCGAATGCGCTGCGCCTGTGCTTCGCCTCGGCCGCCCCGGACCGCATCGACGATGGGCTGCAGCGCCTCCGCCGTGCCGTCGACCGATACCGCGCAGAGCGCTGAGCTCAGTTCACGACGGCCAGTTCGGCCGCCTCGGCGATCGTTCTCAGACCTCGCCGAGGCGGCCGATCCATTGGATGAGAAGCTGAGTCTCCGTTTCGCCCAGGATGTCCGGATTTGCCGCAGCACGTTCGATGACAGCGTGACCCAGTCGACCGTCGCCCGCTTCGCTCTGTCCGGTTCCGGTGATGGCGGCGAGGACGCCTTCACGGACGCCTGCTGAAAGTTCGGGATCGTTTTTGCCTTGAATGATCAGTCGCAGGGTGACACCGATATTCGTGGCGAGCACATGAGCGGCCGCCTGCTCGTGGCCGACGACGAGCCGTCCCTCCTGTTCGGCTTTGAGCGTCAGTCCGCGCAGAATCTCGCTCGGCTTCGACTGCGCCTCGGGTGAATAGCCGGGCCTGACCTTGCCGTACATGAGGGTGTAGAAACCCGGATTCTCCAGACCGAAAGCGACGTGGGCGTCCCAGCCCAAACGCAGATCGTGGATCGGGTCGCCGCTGGATTCGGTCGAGGATTTGGCCGACAGATACATGTCGAAGCCGCGTTGGACGACGGCTTCGATCAGCCCCTGTTTATTGCCGAAGAAGTGATACAGAGTGGGCATCTTGACCCCCGCTGCGTCGCAGACCGCCCGCAGTGAGAAGTCCTCTCCGGGAGCAGCGGCGATGAGGTCGGCGGCCGCCTCGAGCAGGCGGGTCCGTGTATCCGTTGCCTCAACTTCTGTCATATCGCTATATTATAGTGTACCGTTGATATAGTTCGATGTAGCAACGATATGGAGGTTGAGACAATGACCGAACAGACCCTGCAAGGCAAGACCATCCTCATCGCCGGAGGCGGGAAGAACCTCGGTGGACTCATCGCCCGACAGGCCGCCGCGGCCGGAGCCGATATCGCCGTCCACTACAACTCGGAATCAACGCGGCCGGAGGCCGAAGAGACACTCGCGGCCGTCGAAGCCAATGGCTCGAAGGGCGTCCTGCTCACCGGAGATCTCACCAAGCCCGCCAACGTTGAGAGGCTCTTCGACGATGCCGTCTCCGCGCTGGGCCCCATAGACATCGCGGTGAACACGACCGGCAAGGTTCTGCGCAAGCCCATTGCGGAGACCACCGAAGACGAGTACGACTCGATGTTCGACATCAACGCGAAGGCCGCCTACTTCTTCATCAAGGAGGCGGGCAAGCACCTCGCCGACAACGGCAAGATCATCACCATCGTCACTGCCCTGCTCGCCGCGTTCACCGATGGCTACTCGACCTACGCCGGCGGCAAGAGTCCGGTCGAGCACTTCACCCGAGCCGCGGCGAAGGAATATGCCGAACGCGGCATCTCCGTCACCGCCATCGCACCCGGGCCCATGGACACTCCGTTCTTCTACGGTCAGGAGAC
>DGYMI06202__coassemble_1094_pt1 | contig 25937 bp, 21 predicted proteins | sample DGYMI06202__metabat2_low_PE_015 | metagenome-assembled genome bin DGYMI06202 | reverse complement strand
AGATCGCCCCCACAGACACGGACAGGTTCGCCCCTAACCGTCATACCGACCCCGAATGGGACGCGCGCGTCCTCGCCGAACTCACGGCGCTGAGTCGAGAGCTCGCACCCCTGACTGCACGCCTCGCCGCTGTGCTCTCACGATTCGGGGACTATACGCCCCGGTTCGATTCGGCACTGGCCAAGGCCCGGGAGGGACAGACCGCGTGGATCGACTCGTCCGGGTGGGACTCCTGTCACAGAGTCTGGTTCCAACTGCACGAAGATCTGCTTGCCACCCTCGGCATCGATCGCCGTCAGGAACCCTAGAGCCTCCGCGACTCGTCCCTGCCCAGGGCCGCGCTGCTCAGTCGATGTCGGGCACGATCCGGATCGCCTCGGCGGCATCGAGAGCGAGTTCGATGTCCTCACCGTCGAGTTGGACCGTGATCGCCGAGGCGGCTGCGCTCACCGAGGCCACGCGCAGTTTCGCGCCGATGACGATCCCTCGGTCATGGAGGTATCGGAGCAGGTCAGGTGAGCGGTCGGAGACTCGCACAACCTCGAATTCCGCCCCCGATCGGGCCTCGTGCAGGGGCCGCGAGGGGCGCATCGCCGTCTGTCCGTGGGCGTCGGGGATCGGGTCGCCATGTGGGTCCCGGTTCGGATGCCCGAGAGCGGCATTCATCGCCTCGAGCACGAGATCGGAGACCGCATGCTCGAGCCGGTCGGCCTCATCGTGGACTTGGTCCCAGGTCAGCCCGAGCGCCTCGACGAGGTAAGTCTCGAGGATGCGGTGGCGCCGGACGGTCTCCACCGCGATCTGCCGGCCCGCGTCGGTCAGGGTGATCTGTCCGTAGGGTTCGTAGTCGATGTACCCGTCGCGGGCGAGCTTCTTGAGATTCGCCGACACCGTCGAGGCGGTCACACCGAGCTGTTCGGCCAGGTCAGTCGTGGCGGGGCGACCGCCCGGCCATTCGTAGGCCTTCCAGATGAGAGTGACATAGTCCTCGACCATACGAGTGACACTGGGACGCGGCATGGTGCTCATTCTACGCATCCGCTCTCGCCGCACCGGCCTCACGGGCGGACCCGCCGCGCGGGTCACGGTCGCTGTCGGCCGCCTCGGCGAGGGCCTCATTCGGGCTCTCCTCCGCAGTCTCGGGTCGGGGCCTGCGGAAGGGGGCCGTGAGTGTGGGCAGGATGTCGCTGCGGTGGAGGATGAGGAAGACGATCGCGAGGATCGCCTGGATCGCGGAGAGGACGTAGCGACCGGACGTGTCCGTGACGAAGAACTGCAGCCCGAAGAGCCCGGCCAGTCCCAGCGCGGGAATCCAGTGGAAGCGCAGGGCCAGGATGATCGCCACGCCGAGGATGGTCTGCGTGGCCGTGAGCGTGAACTCCTCGATCTGGCGACCGTCCAGGGGCAGACCGGCACCGCCGCCTCCGGCGAGGTGCGCGAGCGGCAGGGATCCCACAAGCAGGCTCCACTGATTGACCTTCGAGGCGATGAGCGTGCCGATCGCGGCCGCGCCCATCCCGCGGAGGGCGAACATGGCGGCGATGATGAACTCGGGGGCCTCCGAGGCCAACGGAGCCAGCCATTGGACGAGGAAGTAGCTGTCGATGCCGAGGCTCTGTCCGGAGGCCACGAGCGCCTCGGCGAAGGGTTCGGCGGAGAAGAGGATGATTCCGGCGGAGACGACGAAGAGGGCGATCACCGTTATCCGGCGGGCCTTCGTCGACATCGACACGATGAGCGCGGCAGCACCGACGAACTCTTCCTCCTCGTCACCGGCCGACTGACCGGCCCGCCACAGGTAGGCGGCGAAGATGAGGATCAGGCCGATGCCGAACCAGACGGGGATGCTGCCGAGCAGGGGGATGGCGAAGGCGAGCACGCCGAGGATGACGAGGAACCCGATGTCCATCCGAGCCCCGGCACCGAGGCGCAGGGCGGTCGCGGCCGCGGGCCCTGCGGCCGCGGAGTGCGGGCGGGTGGAGGAGGCGTTCACACGTCTGAGTGTGCGCCGGGCGACGAGGAGGGCGATGATGACGACGAGCGGCCAGCCGAAGCCGAGCAGCAGACGGTTCGACCCGGTCATGTTCGCCGCGGCGAAGTGCAAGTAGTCGGGATCGGATCCGGACCGGAAGGCGTAGAACAGGTCGACGGCGTATTCGGGCAGGACCGCGATGAGCGCCAGCAGCGCGATCGCCAGGGCTCCCGAAATGTCCTTCTGCGCCGCCTCGGCGGCCCAGGCCAGCAGAAAGGCGGCAGCGACGATGGCACCGCCGAAGGCGAAGAGATCGACGACGGGGGCCACCTCGGTGCCCGAGATGCGCAGCACCACGGCGGGGGCGGCGACGATCAGGCAGATCACGATTCGGCGGATGAGTGCGGTGGGCATGTCTCAAGACTTCCGGCCGCGAATCGGGTGTGTCTACGGACAACTGAGACTTAGAGGCCTCCAACAATCGCATCGGCCCGTGCGATCGGCGTGGATCAGCGGATCGCTGGGATCGGGACGCACGGTCTGTGTGCCGCAGATCACCGGGAGGCTGTGCTGCCCTGGCTGGAGGCTGCGCTGCCCTGAAGCGTCGTTGACTAGTGCGGTTCGGCGATGCCCTCGAGGCGGTCCACGTCGAGGATGGCGATGTCTCGGCGGCCATGGAGTTCGATGATTCCGGAAGCCGAGAGCGCGGCCAGACGCCGGCTCAGGGTTTCGGGTGTGGTTCCGAGGTAGGCGGCGATGTCGCGTTTCGCCATCGGCAGCTCCACCATCGGCACGCCTGCCTCCACGCTGCCGGGCAGATCCAGCAGATAGGCCGCGACTCGGGCGTTGACGTCATTGGAGGTGATGGCGCCCAGCAGCCTCTCGACCGAAGAGAGTCGATCGGACAGTGTCAGCAGCATCCTTTGGGTGATGTCGGGGTAGCTGCGCAGCAGAGCCGAGAAGTCGGCATGGTCGAACACGCACATCTGGCTGTCCTCGACCGCGACGACGAGGTCGGTGGGGCGGTGGCCGGTCAGGAGTGCCCGTTCCCCGACGACGTCTCCGTCGGTGACGGTGCGCAGGATCTGCTCCTGCCCGTTGGCCGCCGTGTGACTGACCTTGAGCTGCCCGGAATGCATCACGAGCAGGCGCGATTCGGATTGTCCGGGAGAACTGACGATGTCTCCTCGGCGGGCGGACATCGGATGCAGGAATTCGGCCACGTGAAGCTGTTCCTCACGGGTCAGTCCCTGGAAGATCGGTACGCGGGCGACGCACAGGCCATCCTCAGTCATGGCTCCAGCATAGCGACACAGCACTCGGCGCCACGGGCCTGCGGGCTTGACCTGGGTCAAGGAGTTCTTCGCGGCAATTGCCTATCTTGAAAGCACCAATCGGAGACATCACGAAGAAAGGGACACTGACAATGACTGCCTCCACCTCCACCCACACTCTTCTGCGCGCCGAGGGCTTCTCCTGTCCGTCATGTGTGGCCAAGATCGAAAAGCAGGTCGGCCGGCTCAAGGGCGTCGAGAAGGTGAAGGTCCACTTCGCCTCATCCCGGATCGAGATCGACCACGACGCCGACCGCGTCTCCGTCGATGACCTCGTGGCCGCCGTGGCGAAGGCCGGCTACACGGCCGCACCCTCCGCCTTCTGACGCACCGCCGCGCCACCCGGCGGGCGCACAGCGCATTCCCCCGCAGGCGATCATTTCGCCTGCGGCGGGCGCACCGTACTCTCTCAAGCCTCCGTTGCCGGTCCGCCGGCTCTCCTCGAAAGGTCGTACCCGAAAGTGAACAGGTTCCGGAAATGGGTCTATGGGAACTGGTTCGTCCCTGTCGTCTCCGGCGTGCTCATCGTCATCTCCTTCGCCATCCGTCGGCTGGCCGGAGGCGCGGCCGATCTCGCGCTCGGCCCGCAGTGGTGGCTTGATGCCGGCGCCCACGCCACACATGCTGCCGCAGTCTTCACACTCGCCGATGTCCTCATGCTCGCCGCCGCCGTGATCGCCGGGTACAGGATCGTGGTCACCGCGGTGCGCGCGCTGATCGCCAGAGTCATCGGAATCGACCTCCTCGTGTCGATTGCGGCCATCGGCGCGGTCATCATCGGCAACTTCTGGGAGGCCGCAGCGGTGACGTTCCTGTTCGCGATCGGCCACGCCCTGGAAGCGGCGACGATGAATAAGACACGTTCGGCCCTGGCCGAGCTGGTCGCTGTCGCACCGGATACCGCGGTGGTCGTCCGCGACGGCAAGCAGCTGGAGATCCCTGCCGGGCAGGTGAGGATGGGCGAGATCGTCCTCGTCAAGAACGGTGCGAAGGTCCCCGTCGACGGTCAGGTCGTCTCGGGCACCGGCAGCATCGACGAAGCCTCCATCACCGGCGAATCGATTCCGGTGGAGAAATCCGAGAGTGACCAGGTGTTCGCGGGAACCGTCTCCCGGGGCGGCTTCCTGCAGGTGACAGCGACCGGCATCGGTGCCGACACCACGCTGGCCCGCATCATCCACCGGGTCGAGGAAGCCCAGGATGCGAAGGCTCGCACCCAGGCCTTCATGGATCGCTTCTCCGCCTGGTACACCCCCGCCGTCATGGTGCTGGCACTCGTGGCCGGGCTCATCACCGGTGACGTCGTCCTTGCACTGACCCTGCTGGTCATCGGCTGCCCCGGCGCCCTGGTCATCTCCATCCCGGTGGCGATCGTGGCCGGAATCGGACGTGCCGCCCGCAACGGCATCCTCATCAAGGGCGGCGAATTCCTCGAGACCTCGGCGAAGATCTCGGCCGTCGCCGTGGACAAGACCGGCACCCTCACCGAGGGCCGACCCGTGCTCACCGATATCAACGTCCTCGATCCCGCCATGCACCGCACCGATGTGCTGGCCTGGGCCGCGGCTGCCGAGGCCGGTTCGGAACACCCGCTGGCCCGTCCCATTCTGCAGACCGCACACGATGAGGGGGTCGCCCCCGCAGGGGTGCCCGGCGCCGTCACCCCGGTTCCCGGCAAGGGCATCGTCTCCGCTGTCGATGGTGGGCGGGTGCTCATCGGCAATGCGCCGCTGTTGGACGAATACGGAGTTCGCGACGACGGCAGGGCTGCACAAGCGGCCGACGAGTTGGCTTCTGATGGCAAGACGCCGATGATCGTCGCCGTCGATGATCGAGTGATCGGTGTCATCGGGGTGGCCGACCGGATTCGTCAGGATGCCCCCGAAATGGTCGCCCGCCTCCACCGAGCCGGGGTTGAGAAGGTCGTCATGCTCACCGGTGACACGAGGCTCGTCGCCGAGGCGGTCGGCCGGGCCGCCGGAATCGATGAGATCCACGCGTCGCAGCTGCCCGAGGACAAGCTCGACGCTGTCGCGGGCCTGCAGCGTGCCGGTCACACGATTGCCATGGTCGGCGACGGTGTCAACGACGCCCCTGCCTTGGCCACCGCTGACATCGGCGTGGCGATGGGTGCGGCCGGCTCGGCCGTGGCCGTGGAGACCGCTGACATCGCCTTAATGGGTGACAATCTGCTGAAGCTGCCCGAGGCCATCGGCCTGGCCAAGCGGACCGTGGCCGTGATGAGGCAGAACATCGTCATCGCCTTGGTCACGGTGGCCCTTCTGCTGGCCGGTGTCTTCGCCGGCGGGGTGACCATGTCGCTGGGCATGCTCGTCCACGAAGCCTCGGTGCTCGTCGTCATCGCCAACGCCATGCGATTGCTGCGCAATGCCCAAGGGTCGACGGCCATGCCGAAGAGCGCCAGGACCATCGCAGATGCGGGCGAGACCGCCGGACTGCCCGGGTCACCGGTCCTGTGACATCACTGTCCCAGGGCGGCGGCCAGGTACGTCGCCGAGGGTCCCGCGCCGGTGGCAGCGACCTCGGCAGGTGAGCCGGTGGCCACCACCTGGCCGCCGGCCCGGCCGGCACCGGGGCCGAGTTCGATGACGTGGTCGGCCACGGCCACGACGCGCATATCGAGTTCGACCATGACGACGGTATTGCCGGCGTCGACGAGTGACTGCAGGTGGGCGACGAGACGGTCGGCATCGGCGCAGTGCAGTCCGGACGTCGGTTCGTCGAGGACGTAGAGGGTGTCGCCGCGTTGGGAGCGTTGGAGTTCGCTGGCGAGTTTGACGCGCTGGGCCTCACCGCCCGAGAGTTCGGTGGCCGGTTGGCCGAGGCGCAGGTAGCCGAGGCCGACGTCGATGAGTGCGGTCAGCGAGCGGATGATGTCGAATTCCCCGGTGAAGAACTCATGGGCCTCTTCGACGCTCATAGCGAGGATCTCGGCGATATTGCGCCCGCGCCAGAGGACTTCGAGCGTGCTCGATTGGAAGCGTGTGCCGTGGCAGTCCGGGCATTCGGTGTAGACCGAGGGGAGGAAGAGCAGCTCGACCATGACGGAGCCTTCGCCCTCGCAGGTCGGGCAGCGTCCGCCGGAGACGTTGAAGGAGAACCTGCCGGGCTTATACCCGCGTTCTCTCGCCTCGGGAGTCTCGGCGAAGCGGCGACGGACATGGTCGAGCAGACCGGTGTATGTCGCGACGTTCGAGCGCGGGGTCCGGCCGATGGGTTTCTGGTCGATGCTCACGACCCGACGAATGCCGGTGAGGTCGCCGGTGACGGTTCCGGCCAGTTCCTCGGATTCGTCGACGAGGAGCAGATCGTCGCCTTCCGGTTCGGGCTCGCTCGCCTCGGTGCCGGCGCCGAGGCGGTCACCGACGAGCACGGGCAGTGCTTGGCTGACGAGGCTGGACTTGCCGGAGCCCGAGACCCCGGTGACAGCGGTGAGCACACCGAGGGGCACTTCGACGGTGGCATCGGCGATGTTGTTGCGGCGGATGCCCTCCAGACGCAGCCGGCCCTGCGGTTCGCGCGGGGGGTGGGGTTCGAGTCCGCGATCGCCGAAGACATAGCCGCGGGTCACGGATTCCTCGACCTCTGCCAGGCCCGCGGTGGGGCCGCTGAAGAGGACTTCACCGCCGCGTTCACCGGCACCGGGCCCGATGTCGACGAGCCAGTCGGCATGGCGCATGATGTCGACCGAGTGTTCGACGACGAAGAGACTGTTGCCGCGCGCTTTCAGCCCGTCGAGGATGCCCATGAGAGCATCGACGTCCTGCGGGTGGAGACCGGCAGAGGGTTCGTCGAGCACATAGACGACCCCGAAGAGGTCGGAGGTCAGCTGCGTGGCCAGCCGCAGGCGCTGCAGCTCTCCACCGGACAGCGTCGGCGTCGTCCGATCGAGCGAGAGGTACCCGAGCCCGAGATCCCTGATGGGCTTCAATCGGTCGGTGAGACTCTCGCCGAGGCGGACGAACGCGGCTAGCTTCTCCGCCGACGGATGATCGGCGGAAAAGGGGTCCTCGCCGTCGTCCATGGATGTTCTCGACTCCGCGACAGTGGTGTCGAGGATGCTCATGAGCTCATGGACGGGCAGGGCGGAGAATTCGGCGATATCGAGACCGGCGATCGTCACCGACAGAGCTTCGGGCCTGAGCTTCTTTCCTTGGCAGACCGGGCAGGGGGCAACAGTGAGGAACTCAGCGACCCGCCGCTTCATCCCAGCGCTCTTCGTGTTCGCAAACGTGTCGAGCACGTATTTCCGGGCACCGACGAAGGTTCCCGAATAGGTCGGTTCGGCACCTGCTGCGATCGCTTCGCGTGCCTCGGCCAAGGTCAGCCGGGAGTGGACGGGAAGGTGCGGGGTCTCCTCGGTGTAGAGGATCCAGTCGCGGTGCTCTCGCGGCAGGTCCTTCCACGGCACGTCGACGTCGTAGCCGAGGGCGACGAGCACATCGCGCAGCTGGTGGCCGTGCCAGGCCTTCGGCCAGGAGTCGATCGCGCGTTCCCGGATCGTCAACGTCGGGTCCGGGACCATCTTCTCCTCGGGCACCTCGTAGACGCGACCGATTCCGTGACATTCGGGGCAGGCGCCTTCGACGGTGTTCGTCGAGAAGTCCTCGGCCAGCAGCATCGGCTGATCGTCGGGATAGTGGCCGGCGCGGGAGAAGAGCATGCGCACGAGGCTGGACACCGTCGTGATGCTGCCGACGCTCGAGCGCGCGCTGCGTCCGCCGCGCTGCTGCTGCAAAGCGACAGCCGGCGGCATCCCCGTGATCGAATCGACGTCCGGGACCCCGGCCTGGTCGATGAGCCTGCGGGCGTAGGGAGCGACGGATTCGAGGTAGCGACGTTGGGATTCGGCATAGAGAGTGCCGAAGGCCAAGGAGGACTTGCCCGACCCGGACACACCGGTGAACACGACGAGCGCGTCTCGGGGCACTGTGAGATCGACGTTGCGCAGATTGTGTTCCCTCGCGCCGCGGACCCGCACATCCGGCTGGATCACGTGTGAGGACGTGGAGACCGAGGACGCAGAAGAGGTCATGTGGTCACGGTACCAAGGAAGGACCCCGGATCACCGAGGAGACCGAGCGCTGAAACCCTCGTTCCGAAGGATTCGGAACGAGGGTTTCAGTGTGGATCATTCCGCCGCTGTTACGGGCCGGACCATCATTCGGCGGGGCTGGACGCGGTCGGTTCGACCACCTCGGCGGGGTATTCTTCCTGGTCCTCGGGCTTGCGGATGAAGAACGCGAGGATGATGGGAACGATCGCGATGACCGTCGCGAGAAGGAACGCGGCATGGCCACCGGGGGCGCCCGCCTCGGGGACGGACTTGCCCTCCGCCTGACCCGCATGTAGGGCGGCGGAGTAGATCGAGATGAGCAGCGCGGTGCCCGCGGCTCCTGCGACCTGCTGCAGGGTGTTCAGCGCGGCCGAACCATGCGAGTACAGGTGGCGCTCCAGCGATCCCAGAGAGGCCGAGAACAGCGGGGTGAACGATGCGGCCAGTCCCAGCGACATGACGATCTGGATGGTGATGAGCAGCCAGATCGGCGTTCCCACGCCGGCAGTCGAGTACGCGAACATCGAGACGGCGATCATGATCGTGCCGGGCACGAGCAGAGTCTTCGGACCTCTGGCGTCGTAGATCCGACCCATCACGGGTCCGAGCAGGCCCATGATGACCGAACCCGGCAGGAGGACGAGGCCGGACTGCGTGGCGTTGAGTCCGACGACGCTCTGCAGGTAAAGCGGCAGCAGGGAGAAGGTGCCGAACATCGACAGTGCGACGACGGCCATGATGATGACTGAGAAGACGTAGTTGCGCGAGTTGAATACGCGCAGGTCGAGCAGGGCCCGATCATCCTTCTGCAGGAACAGCTGGCGCCAGACGAAGAGGGCGAGGAAGACCACTCCACCGCCGATAGTCGCCCAGGCCAGTCCGGTCGTCGATCCGCCGCCGGACTCACCGCCGTGGCCGCCGCCGAACTGGCTGAGGCCGTAGACGATGCCGCCGAAGGCGAACACGGACAGGATGATGGAGATGACGTCGATCGGGGCGTGCGTAGACTCACCGAGGTTGGTCATCCACTTCGCACCGAGTGACAGAGCGATGAGCGCGATCGGCAGGATGATGCCGAAGAGCCAGCGCCAGCCCAGCGAATCGAGCACGATGCCCGACATCGTCGGTCCGATGGCCGGGGCCAGAGAGATGACGAGGCCGACTCGACCCATCATCCGACCGCGCGAGTGGGCCGGGACCACGTTCATCATCGTCGTCATCAGCAGGGGCATCATGATGCCGGTGCCTGCGGCTTGGACGATCCGTCCGACGAGGAGCAGGATGAATCCCTGCGAGACGAGGCAGATGAGCGTGCCGGCAGAGAACAGCATCATCGCGGCCAGGAAGATCTGGCGTGTGGTGAATCGCTGCAGGAGGAACCCGGTCGTCGGGATGACGACGGCCATGGTGAGCATGAAGGCGCTGGTCAGCCACTGGCCGAGTTCCGGTGGGATGCCGAGTGCCTTGTTGAGTTCGGGGATGGCGATAGCCATCGTCGTCTCGTTGAGAATGGCCACGAAGGCAGCCACCAGCAACAGCCAGATGACCCTCATGCCTGCGGGGTCGATGGTCTCTGGCTGATGTGTCTGAGCGTGTGCGGGTGAGCTGTCGCTGGACAAAACGGTGCTCCGTTCGGATGTGTCTGTGGGGCCCTGGATGTGGGCGGAGGTCGCACGCAGATGCCGAATCGACGCGCAGACGAATGTCTTAACAGCAACTCAGACTAACGTATTCCCGTTTCTCGCCGACAGTGGGGAGAACCCGAATTCACGGCGATCTTCGTCACTGCGGACACGGTCTCGTCAACACGTGTCGAAGCGGTAACCGGGGTCGCCGGCGGCGACGAGATCGCGGTCGCGGAGGATCATCAGCGGTGGGCGATCGGGGACGGTGCAGGCGTCGGCGAAGTCGAGCCCCGCCTCGACGAGGGTGTCGGGATATTCGATGGCGAGGACACGGTCGCCGTAGACGGAGGTGAAGCGATCGCATTCGTCGAAGGCGACGCATTCCTCGGTCACGGCGAAGTCGAAGCTGAGCTGCGAATGAGCGGTTTCGGCGAGTTCGGCCGCGTTCTTCTGCGCGATCGACAGACCCTGGGCGTGGGCGCGGTCGACATACTCGGCCGCGAGATCCAGGGCGCCGGTTCGGTCGATGTCGGGGAATCGGTCGGCTGTGTCGAGGTTGTCGATCTCCACGGCGTCGAATCCGGAGCTGGCGCAGCCGTCGATGACGGGGCCGATGATGTCGAGGATTTCGGATCGTCGATCTGCGGTCGAGGGATCGAGGATATGTTCGTCGGGCCAATCGGGGTCGACGACCAGCTCACCGTCGGCGTCGTGGAGGAGGAGGTCGTCGTGGTCGCGCCAAAGCGTCGCTTCGTCGGGTTGGGTTTGGAAGCCGTTGACGTAGCAGACGGAATACGCCCCGGTCAGTGGTGCGGCACCGGCATCGCGGACCACGATATCGATTGGGTCGTCTACGGAGGATGACGGACCGACGGAGGACGGCAGCGAGTCATAAGTTCCGCCGAGTTGGTAGTCGAAGGTCCCTGAAACGGGCATCGTCAGTGATGCCTCATTCGTTGAACAGCCGCTCATCGCGACCGCGACGCCGAGGGCGGCCGCGGTCGCCATCCAGCGCGGTGGGATCGAACTCAGCGGGAGTCGCATGGACTCACTGTAGACGGAGTCGGCCAGCGCAACGACGAAGGCTCCGAACCGCAATGGTTCGGAGCCTTCGTTTTACGAGTGCTGTCTCAAAACTACTCGAGTGGAGGTAAGGGGACTCGAACCCCTAACCCTCTGCTTGCAAAGCAGATGCGCTACCAATTGCGCCATACCCCCGGACGGGTTCACACCCTCACACCGAGTCGGTGTGTTCGGACCATTCGGCCTGGGCACTCTGGTTCTGGTGCCGCCACCCGAAGAACACTCCGAGTCCCACTAATGTGAGACCGCTGAGAATCCATCTTCTCATGATCCTCCTCGAAAGGAAATCCTGTTGTGACAGGACGTGGGCCTACCTGGACTTGAACCAGGGACCTCTTCGTTATCAGCGAAGCGCTCTAACCGCCTGAGCTATAGGCCCTTATCGGGTGAACCCGAAGTAAAACAATACCCATCCAGGCCAGACAAACACAAATCGGCACCCAGTGACACCCCTCACACCCTCCCAGAACTACCTGACGGCGGCCCAGATACCTCGCGCGAGGTTGCTGGGCCGCCGTCAGGTAGCAATTGGGGAGGGGGTCAGTCGTCGGTGAGGGTGAGACTGAATCCGCCGGCGATGAGGGAGCCGATGTTGTAGATGAAGGCCGCCAAGGTCGACAGCGCCGTCATCAGCACAATGTTGATGACAGCGATGATGAAGCCGGCTGCGACGACTCGGCCGAAGCCGAAGATGCCGATGATTCGCTCGGCCGACTCGGCGCCGGCGAGCTCACTCATCGTCGACTCGAGGCCGCTCATCACGCCGGTCGCCTGCAGCACGACCCACAGCACGATGAAGGCGACGATAGTGGCGATGCCGATCGCCACGGACATGAGGAACGACATCTTCATGACCGACCAGGGGTCGACCGCGGAGACGGTGAGGCGGACGGTGCGTGGGCCCTTCTTCTTTTTGCCCTTTCCGCCCTCGACCATGTTCTTCACGCCCATCTTCACGCTGCCGGAGCTGGCGCGGACGGTGTTCGCTGCATTTCCCATCACCGAGGTGGCGGTGCGGTTTCCGCCGCCCGATCCTTGGGAGCCCGATCCCTGCGAACCGGAAGTCGGTGCCCCGGATCCCTGAGATCCGGTCTGAGCACCCGAACCCTGCGATCCGGTGTGAGCCGACGGTGCCGAACCGGCCGAGGGAGCGCGGTTGGGCTTCGGCGACGCCTTCGGGGCGGGAGGTGCGACAACGGTGGCGTTCTGGCTGTTCGGACCCGAGGAGCCGCGACCGGACCCTGAACCCTGGTTCGCACCGGAACCGGAGTTCGAACCCGAACCGGATGCTGCAGCCGGCTTCTCGTCCGACTTCGACGACCCGGCCGTCAGACGGGTCGAGCCGCTCGACGTCCTTATGATCTTCCCTGAGCCTGGCTGTTTGCTATCGCTCACTCTTCCACATCCTCGTTGCCGGCCTGAGGCTCTGCGACCTCACCTTCCGGGACTTCGGCATCGTCTTCGCTTTCGATCTCGTCTTCGACCTCGGCTTCGGGCCCACGGGTCACTGCGATAATACGGTCTTTCTTGTCCGGTTTCGCGAACACCACACCCATGGTGTTGCGTCCCTTCGCCGGAACTTCATCGATGCTCGACCGAACGATCTTACCGCGCTCCATGACCACGAGGACCTCTTCACCGTCTTCGACGATGAGTCCGCCTACCAAGTCTCCGCGCTGTTCGGTGATCTTCGCAACCCGGATTCCCAGACCGCCACGGCCCTGCAGACGATATTCGTCGACCGGGGTGCGCTTGGCGTATCCGGCCTCGGTGACGACGAAGACGTAGGTGTCGGGCTGGACGACGTCCATCGTGAGCAGCTCGTCGTCTTCCTTGAACTTCATACCGGTGACGCCTCCGGTGACCCTGCCCAGGGGGCGGATCGATTCGTCATCGGCGGCGAAGCGGATCGACATGCCCTTGCGCGAGATCAGCAGCAGGTGGTCTTCGGCACCGACGATGCGAGCCGAGACCAGCTCATCGGGCTGACCCTTGTATTCGCGCAGGTTGATGGCGATGACACCGCCGGTGCGGTTCGAGTCGTACTCGGTCAGGCGGGTCTTCTTCACCACACCGGAACGGGTGGCGAGGATGAGGAACTCAGCTTCTTCGTAGTCGCGGATCGAAAGCACCTTCGCGATCTGCTCGCCGGGCTGCAGCGCCAGCAGGTTCGCCACATGCTGACCCTTGGCATCACGTGAACCCTCGGGCAGTTCGTAGGCCTTCGCCCGGTACACGCGGCCCGTGTTCGTGAAGAACAGCAGCCAGTTGTGAGTGGAGGTGACGAAGAACTGCTCGACGACGTCATCGCCGCGCAGCGCCGCTCCCTTGATGCCCTTGCCGCCGCGGTGCTGCGCGCGGTACAGGTTCGACTGGGTCCGCTTCGCATAACCGCCACGGGTGATCGTGACGACGACTTCCTCTTCGGGGATGAGGTCTTCGATGGACACATCGCCGTCGAATCCGGCGAGGATCTTCGTACGACGGTCATCACCGTAGCGTTCGACGATCTCGTCGAGTTCCTCGGACACGATCTCGCGCTGACGAGACGGTGTTTCCAGGATGTGGTTGTACTCGGCAATCAGCTGTTCGATCTTATCGGCCTCTTCCTGGATCTTCAGACGCTCCAGTGCGGCCAGTCGGCGCAGCTGCAGGTCGAGGATCGCATTGGCCTGAATTTCGTCGACCTCGAGCAGCTCCATCAGTCCGGTCCGTGCCTCGTCCGAGGACGGGGAGCGGCGGATCAGAGCGATGACCTCGTCGAGGGCGTCGAGGGCCTTGAGGTAGCCGCGCAGGATATGAGCGCGTTCCTCGGCCTTGCGCAGACGGAACTGCGTACGGCGGACGATGACTTCGATCTGGTGCTTGACCCACAGACGCAGGAACGAGTCGATGCTCAGTGTGCGCGGCACGCTGTCGACGAGCGCCAGCATGTTCGCGGAGAAGTTCTCCTGCAGCGAGGTGTGCTTGTACAGGTTGTTGAGCACGACCTTGGCCACTGCGTCGCGCTTGAGCACGATGACCAGGCGCTGACCGGTACGGCCCGACGACTCGTCGCGGAGATCCGCGATGCCCGCGACCTTGCCGTCCTTGACGTAGGAGGCGATCTTCGCGGCCAGGGTGTCCGGGTTGACCATGTACGGCAGCTGGGTCACGACGAGGCAGGTGCGGCCCTGGATCTCCTCGACCTCGACGACCGCGCGCTGAGTGATCGATCCACGGCCGGTGCGATAGGTGTCCTCGATGCCCTTGCGGCCGAGGATCGTCGCGCCCATCGGGAAGTCGGGTCCCTTGATGATGCCGAGGAGCGCTTCGAGAGCTTCCTCCTTGCTCGCCTCCGGGTGGGACAGCAGCCACTGGGCACCCTGGGCGACCTCACGCAGGTTGTGCGGAGGAATGTTCGTGGCCATGCCCACGGCGATGCCGGCCGAGCCGTTGACCAGCAGGTTCGGGAACCTGGAGGGCAGAACCATCGGCTCCTGGTTGCGGCCGTCGTAGTTGTCCTGGAAGTCGACGGTGCCTTCTTCGATGTCCCGGACCATCTCCATGGCCAGGGGCGCCATCTTGCACTCGGTATAACGCGGTGCGGCCGCTCCGTCGTCGCCCGGGGAGCCGAAGTTGCCCTGTCCGGACACGAGCGGGTAGCGCATCGTCCACGGCTGCACGAGGCGGACCATGGCGTCGTAGATCGCCGTGTCACCGTGCGGGTGGTACTGGCCCATGACGTCGCCGACGACGCGGGAGCACTTGGAGAAGTTGCGGTCGGGCCGGTAGCCGCCGTCGAACATCGCGTAGAGGACGCGGCGGTGGACGGGTTTGAGTCCGTCGCGGACGTCGGGCAGGGCGCGGCCGACGATCACGCTCATCGCGTAATCGAGGTACGACCTCTGCATCTCGAGGTTGAGATCAACCTGTTCGACCCGGTTGATTTCTGTTCCGATATCGTTCTCGTCGGCCAATGTGGGCTCTTCCCTTGTGTTCGAACCGTGTCCGGCTGGATCTCAGCCGTGTGCGGCGGCGATTGGTGCGTGCAAAGAATGGGGGCGGGGCATCCGAACTCCCACCCTCACCGAGGCGGCTGCCCCGGTGAGGACGGACGATCAGATGTCGAGGAAGCGGACGTCCTTCGCGTTCTCCTGGATGAAGCGGCGACGCGAATCCACGTCATCGCCCATGAGGACGGTGAAGATCTCGTCGGCGACGATCGCGTCGTCGAGCGACACCTGCTTGAGCAGCCGGTGGTCGGGATCCATCGTCGTCTCCCACAGCTCCTCGTAGTTCATCTCGCCCAGACCCTTGTAGCGCTGGATCGCGAGGTCCTTGGGCAGTCGCTTGCCTGCGGCCCGCCCAGTCTCGAGCAGTCCGTCGCGCTCCTTGTCCGTGTACGCGAACTGGTGCGGGGCGTTCGACCACTTGATGCGGTAGAGCGGCGGGGTGGCGAGGTAGACGTAGCCGTGCTCGATGAGCGGCTTCATGTACCGGAAGATCAGCGTCAGCAGCAGGGTCGTGATGTGCTGACCATCGACATCGGCGTCAGCCATGAGGACGATCTTGTGGTACCGCAGCTTCTCGAGATCGAACTCCTCGCCGATGCCGGTGCCGAAGGCCGTGATCATCGCCTGGACTTCGTTGTTGCCCAGCGCGCGATCGAGTCGAGCCTTTTCGACGTTGAGGATCTTTCCGCGCAGCGGCAGGATCGCCTGAGTGTTCGGATTGCGGCCCTGAGTCGCCGAGCCGCCGGCCGAGTCACCCTCGACGATGAAGACCTCGGAGATCGTCGGGTCCTTCGACTGGCAGTCCTTGAGCTTGCCGGGCATGCCCGAGGACTCGAGCAGTCCCTTGCGGCGAGTAGCTTCGCGGGCCTTGCGGGCGGCCATCCGTGCCTGCGAGGCCTGCAGTGCCTTGCGCACCACGTCCTTGGCCTGGGCCGGGTTCGACTCGAACCAGTGACCGAGCTCGTCGCGGACCACGCGCTGGACGAAGCCCTTCACCTCGGAGTTGCCGAGCTTCGTCTTCGTCTGGCCCTCGAACTGAGGGTCGCCGAGCTTGACGGAGATGACGGCTGTGAGGCCCTCGCGGATGTCGTCGCCGGTGAGGTTCGGATCCTTGTCGCGCAGCAGCTTCTGTTCCTTCGCATAGGAGTTGACCAGCGAGGTCAGTGCCGTGCGGAAGCCCTCTTCGTGAGTGCCGCCCTCATGGGTGTTGATGACGTTGGCGTAGGTGTGAACGGATTCGTTGTACGACGTCGTCCACTGCATCGCGATCTCGAGCGCCAGAGTCTGTTCACCCTCTTCGGCTTCGAAGACGATGACATCGGGGTGGACGAGGTCGGCCTTCTTCGTCGAGTTGAGGTACTCGACATAGTCGAGCAGGCCGTTCGCGTATTCGTAGGTGACGGTGCGCGGCTTCCACTCGTTCGCCTCGTCCTCGTCGATCTGGACATCCTCGTCGTCGACCTCGTTGTGGCGCTCATCCGTGAGGCTGATCTTCAGGCCCTTGTTGAGGAAGGCCATCTGCTGGAAGCGCGCACGGAGGTACTCATAGGAGAAGTCCGTGGTCTCGAAGATCGTGCCGTCCGGCCAGAAGGTCACGGTCGTGCCGGTCTCATCGGTCGCCTCGCCGCGCTGCAGTTCGCCGGTGGGCACACCGCGGACGAAGTCCATGTTCCACACATAGCCGTCGCGCTTGACCTCGACTTCGAGGCGTTCGGACAGTGCGTTGACGACGGTCGAACCGACACCGTGGAGACCACCGGCCACGGCGTATCCGCCGCCGCCGAACTTGCCGCCGGCGTGGAGGATCGTGAGGATCACCTCGACGGTCGGCTTGCCCTCCGTCGGGTGCATGGCCACCGGCATTCCACGGCCGTCATCGGTGACGCGGACGCCGCCGTCGGCGAGGATGGTGACCTCGATATGATCGCAATAGCCGGCCATCGCCTCGTCGACGGAGTTGTCGACGATCTCCTGAACGAGGTGGTGGAGACCGCGTTCCGAGGTCGAACCGATGTACATGCCGGGTCGTTTCCGGACTGCCTCGAGACCCTCGAGCACAGTGATGTCGCCGGCATCATAATGAGGCTGATCCTCGGTCGTCATATGACTCCTTGTTCGGATGGTCGCTATCAGCTCCCCATTCTACCGCGCCGCACGCTGAAATGCCCGTAAGCGGCCTGTGAAGGCGTATTTCCCGAATTTTCGTGCCGCAGATGTACCCCCGGACAGGTGAGGGAGCGGCTATGGCCGTTTAAGGCCCTCTGTGTTCTTAACAGAAATGCAGGGTCGCTTCCCGGAATTTCGCCGAGGCGGCCATCCGGTTCACCCGAATGTGTCCCGGGGTCCGCGGCCGGCCACCGACCGTCGTCCGCGTTTGAAGCTGCGCCCCTGCGGCCCCTTGATCTCGATCTCGGTGATCGTCGCCGAGCCCAGCCCTTCCTCGAGCTTGCGCAGGATCGTCGGTTTGAGCACCCGCAGCTGGGTCGCCCAGGTCGTCGAGTCCGCTGCGATGACGAGCAGCGGAGGCGAGAAGTCGACGGGAGTCGCGTGCTGGGCCACTTGGGGTCCGACGAGGTCGGGCCACCGGCCGAGCACCTTGCCGATGTCGAGTGAGGACGACCAGCCGCGGTCAGTGATGAGCGAGCCGAGCACGGAAGACACCGTCTTCGGGTCACGGCCGTCTCTGCCCGATCCGGAGTAGACGACTTCGCCGCGCAGACGAGAGCGTCGACGGCTGCGGACGAACTTCGCTTCGGTGACCTCCATCCGCCGGACTCGGTCGAGGGCTTCGAGCGCGGCGACGGGAGTGGAGTAGTCCCGGGCGATGCCGCTCATGATGCGTTGCTCTGCAGGAGTCGGGACTGGTCGATCCGGATCCCTTCGAGGCCCGCCGGCAGATCGGAGTCGACGGCCGCCGTGATGAAGACCTGCTCGGCCGAGGTCACTCTCGAGGCCAGACGCTGGCGCCGACCGGTGTCGAGTTCGGCGAAGACGTCGTCGAGAACGAGGATCGGCTGTTCGGCCGCACTTCCGGCATCGGTGGAGAGCAGGTCCCATCCGGCCAGCTGCATGGCCAGTGCCAGCGACCAGGTCTCGCCGTGAGAGGCGTAGCCCTTTGCCGGATGGCTGCCGATCATCAGCGACAGGTCATCGCGACCGGGTCCGTGCAGGGTCAGTCCGCGCTCGATCTCCGTCGTCCGGCGACGGTCGAGGGCCGCGAGCAGCAGCTCCTTGCAGTCGGCAGCGGATTCGGCCTGCGAGTAGTCGATGCGCGAATCGTAGGCGATATGGGCGCCTTGCCGCTCCAGCCGGGCATCGGCGGCGATATAGGCGAAGTTCGTCTGCAGCGGCTCGACGATATCGGCGAGGATCCGCTGCCGACCGAACACGAGCTCGGCCGCAGAGTCCGCGTAGGCCATGTTCCAGATGTCGAGAGTCGTCTCGAGGCCGGGATCGCGATCCTCGCGGAGTCGTTTGAGCAGAGCATTGCGCTGTTTGAGTGCCCGCTCGAAGTCCGTGATGATCGAGGCGAAGCGGGGATTGCGGGCCACGACGAGAGTGTCGATCCATGACCGGCGTTCGGCAGGTTCGCCTCTCACCAGGCTGAGGTCCTCGGGAGCGAAGACCACACAGGAGACGAGGCCGAGGATGTCTTTGAGCTTCACCGCATTGCGATTGACCCGAGCCCGGTTGGCGCCTTTGGCCTGGATGGTGACCTCGACGGTGGCGTGGCGCTGATCCCGATTGACCAGGGCGGACACCGTCGCAGCAGGTCTGCCGTCGTGGACGAGCGGAGCGTCGAAGGCGACCCGGTGGGAGCGCTGATGAGCCAGATACCCGATCGCCTCGACGATATTGGTCTTCCCGGTCCCGTTGTCGGCCACGAATGTGGTGACTCCGGGTGAGAACTCGAGGTCGAGCTCCGGATACGACCGATAGTCACGCAGGGAGAGTCGGGATATCCACATTCAGATGCGGGTGGGCATGAGCAGATAGCGATAGGACTCGTCGGCAGGGCCATCGAGTTCCTTCTGCCCGGAGATGATGACCGGTTTCATCGGCTGGGTGAAGGAGAAGTTCACGTACGGGCTCTCGACAGCGGCGAGACCCTCGGCGATGTAGTGCGGGTTGAAGCCGACGGTGATCTCGTCGCCCTGGAGGGTTGCTTCGACGGCTTCGGAGGCCTGAGCGTCGTCACCGGTGCCGGCGTGGAGGGTGAGCATTCCGTCGGTGACCTCGAAGCGCAGCGGTGTGTTGCGTTCGGCCACGAGGGAGACGCGACGGACTGCTTCACGCAGCACGGCGGTCTCGACGATGGCATGGATCGGAACCGACTCCGGGAACAGCGAACGGACCTTCGGATATTCGCCCTCGATGAGCAGCGACGTGGTGACTCGGCCCGCCGAGGTGAAGGAAATGAGATCCTTGCCCGCATCGGTGCTCAGACCGATGGTGACATCGCCGCCGAGGGACTTCGAGACATCGGAGAGTGTGCGTCCGCGCAGCAGAGCCACGGCCGAGACGTCGGGACGTCCCGGGTTCCAGGTGAATTCGCGAACGGCCAGACGGTAGCGGTCCGTGGCAAGCATTGTGACCTTCTCGCCCTCGATCTCGACGCGCACGCTGGTGAGGATCGGCAGAGTGTCGTCCTTCGAGGTCGCGATGGTGACCTGCGAGACGGCGTTCTGGAACTCACCGGCGGAAACGGTGCCGGAGTCGTCGGGGATCTGCGGCAGTGCCGGGTATTCGGCCACTGGCATCGTCATCAGTGAGAAGCGAGAGGAACCGCAGGTGACGTCGACCTTCGCATCGATCTGTTCGAGGGTCACCTCCTGGTTCGGCAGCGCCTTGGAGATGTCGGCGAGCAGACGACCGGAGACGAGGACCGTTCCTGCGGAGGCGACATCGGCGACGATCTCGACGCGGGAGGAGACTTCGTAGTCGAAGACGGCAAGGCGCACAGTGCCGCCGGCTTCGGCGGTGATGAGGATGCCGGTGAGGACCGGAGCGGAAGGACGATTGGGCAGAGTCTTGGTCGCCCAGGCAACAGCGTCAGCGAGAACGTCGCGATTGACTTTGAACTTCAAGGGGGATGCTTCCGCGTTCACTTTACTCCTTCGGGGGTGGCCACCCGACCTGCACTGGGCATCTGGCACAAGATTCCGGGTTGCGAGTCACAGGCTCGATACTGCTCGGAAAACTTTACACAGCCTATCCGATTTGTGACCACCTCAGGAGTGCCGGCCGAAAAGGGTGTTCAAAGAGTGAATCTCGCATTCGAGAATCAGCTGAGATCCTGTGTTCGAATAATCGTCAGCTCTGCACCTGTGCTGAGCTCGAGGTCCTGAGCTCGAAGCTCACCCACCGCAGCAGTCGGTGGCGGTCGCCCTCTTAAGAGTTGAATTCACTTGGTAGAAGTATCAGCACTTGTGGAGACTGTGGACAAGTGCCGCTTACCCCAGAGTAATCAAGGGATTCGACCGCTTATGGGCTTGTGGATGCCTTGTTCACCGCGACGGAGGCGTCGGTGGGCGCTTGGGTAAACACAAGCATGTAGTTCACATCTTTCCACCCCTGGAGCGGTTCTGTCCACCGTTCTATCCCCAGCTGTGAGCAATTGTCCCCAGGGTTATCCACAGATGTGTATGACGTCTTCTATAGGCGGTGCTGTTGTTTAATGCGGTTTGTGAGTTCGGTGACCTGAGTGTAGACGGCCCGTCTTTCGGCCATCTGAGTTCGAATCTTCTTGTTCGCATGCATAACGGTAGTGTGATCGCGTCCACCGAATGCCTGCCCGATCTTGGGCAGGGAGAGGTCGGTGAGCTCACGGCACAGATACATGGCGATCTGCCTGGCCGTCGTGAGCGTCCGGGACCGGGAGGTTCCGCACAGGTCATCGAGAGTGAGGCTGAAGTAGGCAGCGGTCTGGCCCATGATGTCCGCGGCCGTGACTGCAGGGGTGTCATCGGGGGTGATGAAGTCCTTGAGGACGGTTTCGGCCAGGGAGACGTCGATCTGCTGATCGTTGAGGTTGGCGAAAGCCGTGACTCGGATGAGGGCGCCCTCGAGTTCGCGGATGTTCGAGGACACCCGGGAGGCGATGTATTCGAGGACGTCATCGGGGACGTCGAGCTGTTCGGCTGCGGCCTTGCGACGCAGAATCGCGAACCGTGTCTCCATATCCGGCGGCTGCACATCCGTGAGCAGACCCCATTCGAAGCGGGAGCGCAGCCGCTCTTCGAAGCCCTTGAGCATCTTCGGCGGCTGATCTGAGGTGATGACGACCTGTTTGGCCTCATTGTGCAGTGCATTGAAGGTATGGAAGAACTCTTCGACGGTCGCATCCTTGCCCTGCAGGAACTGGATGTCATCGATCATGAGGATATCGACCTCACGGTAGCGGCGCTGGAAGGCCGGACGCAGAGCGTTCGAGGTCTTCGACGAACCGATCGTATTGATGAAGTCGTTGACGAACTCTTCGCTGGAGACGTATTTCACCCGGATCTCGGGGAACAGCTGAGTCGCGTAGTAGCCGATCGCATGGAGCAGGTGGGTCTTGCCCAGTCCCGACTCCCCATAGATGAACAGAGGGTTGTAGGCCTTGGCCGGTGCCTCGGCGACGGCGAACGCAGCGGCATGGGCGAACCTGTTGGAAGCACCGATGACGAAGGTGTCGAAGGTGTACTTCGGATTGAGCTGAGCGACGCCGGGAGCATCGACGGGCGGACCCATCGGGGCGGCAGTCGCCTCGGCGATCTTCATCTCCCGGTCGGTCATCCTCGATTCGGCCGGCGCCTGAGGCTGCTGTGCCGCCGGCGGTGCGCTCGTCTGCGCATGCGGCATCTGAGTGTTCGGAGTCTGTGCAGCGGGCTGACCGTGATTCGGTTGGACGTATCCGGGCGCCGAATGATCGGCGGGGGTCGGTCGCACCGGTTCGGTCGCCTCGGCGGGTGTGGGTTCAGGGGAACCCGTCGCCGAGGTGGAGGTGACCGGGTCGATGGGAACCGGGGTTCCCGGGGTCGGCTCTCCGATGAGATCTTCGAAGCGGATCGGTACGTCGAGCTCGGGATCGACGACGAAGCCGAAGGTCACCTCGAAACCGAGGACCTTGGAGAACTCCCGGGTCAGAGGGCCGAGCAGCCGGGTCTCGATGGTGCGGCGGGTGTGCTCGTCGCGCACCGCAAGAAGGACGAGGGCATTGTCGACGAGCGCCTTCGGCAGGGCGAGGGAGAGGAACCCCTTCTGATGGGACGTGAGGTCTGGGTCCTCTTCCAGGTTTGAGACCACCGTGCGCCAGCGGCTGATGAGCTCATTCTTGGAATTCGACACCGTCACATTTCCTCAGCTTTCAAAAAAATTCGTTCTGGCGTGATCCACACCTGTGCATGACTTCCACATAGTTTTCCACAGAATGTGGATGATTGCCGACTCAGCCCAGTGAATCTCCACACTCGTGGATAAGCTTGTGGAAAACTACATGGGTGTGACTTGTGGATGGGGTCTGATGACGGGAACGCGAACGGGGATGAATTTCGGGCGAGCGTGACGTGAAACATGCGGATCCCGTTTGACCGCTCGGATTCCGCCTCGCTAAGATGGAGTGTCCTGTGTACCGGGCTTCATCCGATTATCCTGATTATCTTTTGGCTCTTATGCACAGGAGTGCTCGGCGGTCGAGACTCGCACCGCCGTTTTTTGTGAGAACGCACCGGCGTTCACCCGCAACCTAGAAATCGGAGACTGAAGTGAGCAAGCGTACATTCCAGCCCAACAACCGTAAGCGCGCCAAGAAGCACGGCTTCCGTCTGCGCATGCGCACCCGCGCTGGCCGCTCGATCCTGGCCGCACGTCGTCGCAAGGGTCGTTCCGACATTTCGGCCTGAGTATGCTTCACGCGGCACATCGGATCCGCAGCGGCGAAGACTTCAGACGAATCTTCAGAGCCGGGGTCCGGGTGCGCTCAGAGCATCTCATGGCGCACAGCCTGAGAGGCACCGATGATACCCACGCTGCGCGCGTGGGTTTCATCGTATCCAAGGCCGTCGGAAACGCCGTGGTGCGCAACCGCACCAAGCGTCGGCTGCGCGAGATCATGCGTGCACGTCTCGGTGAGCTGAGAGCAGGAGATCTGTTCGTCATCCGGGCGCTGCCGCATGCGGGACAAGCCGACTTCGCCGTTCTGTCCGCCGAGGTCGACGAGCTGCTGGTCAAAGCAGAGAAGAAGCTGGAACGTCGTGGACGCCGAGCATGATCTGAAACATGTCTCCGAGGTGCCCCGTCGGCCGGCCGGATTCTGGCCCACACTCGGCTGGATCATCATGGTCGGTCCGAGGATGCCGTTCGTATGGTTCATCCGCGCCTATCGGATCGTGATCTCGCCTCTCTACGGCCAAGTGTGCCGCTACTATCCCAGCTGCTCCATGTATGGTCTCGAAGCCTTCGAGATACACGGAGTTCTCAAGGGAGTGGTGTTAACTGGGTGGCGCATACTGCGCTGCAATCCATGGTCGCACGGTGGTGTCGATCATGTGCCGGGATCGGCGCGGGAGGCCAGGTCGAAGACCATCCACCGCGGTCAGGCACACAGCTGAACACAGCTGAACAGAATGGACTTGTCAGTCCGCGCGCGAGCGCGATCAAGCGGACTGTGGCGGGGCACGCGTCGTGTCGCGCAGACCTGTGAACAATGGCAAAATGAACTTCGCGCAAGAATCGGTGTAACGAGGAGAACTGAATGGACTGGATGGACAAGCTGCTCTACCCGCTGCAGTGGGTAGTTGCTTGGATCCTCGCGATCTTCCACGAGATCTTTACCGCAATCGGTCTCCAAGCCGACAGCGGTTGGACCTGGGTGCTCTCGATCGCCGGACTGACCGTGGTCATCCGTGCTCTCCTCATCCCTCTCTTCGTCTACCAGATCAAGTCGCAGCGCAAGATGCAGCTGCTGCAGCCGGAGATCCAGCGTCTGCAGGCGAAGTACAAAGGCAAGAAGGATCAGTACTCGCGTCAGGCCATGGCCGAAGAGCAGATGGCGCTGTTCCGCGACAACAAGACGAGCCCGTGGGCATCGTGCCTGCCTCTGCTCGTGCAGATGCCGATCTTCTTCTCGCTCTTCCGCGTCATCCACAACATGCCGAAGGTCGCTTCCGGCGATGTGGGCGCCATCGGCGGCTTCACCCAGCAGTTGGCGATTCAGGCCGAGAACTCCTCGATCTTCGGCATCAGCCTCTCCGCGGTCTTCACCGACCCGGGATTCGCAGTCAAGCTGCTGACCGGTGTCCTCATCGTCATCATGGCCGCCACCATGTTCATCACGCAGAAGCAGATGATGGCGAAGAACATGTCGGAGTCGGCGATGGCCAACCCGATGATGCAGTCGCAGAAGATGCTGCTCTACGTCATGCCGCTCGTGTTCGGCATCGGCGGAATCTACTTCCCGCTCGGTGTTCTCATCTACTGGCTGGTCTCGAACACCTGGACGATGGCTCAGCAGCACATGGTCATCCGCAATATGCCCGCTCCCGGCTCGAAGGCCGAAAAGGAGATGCTTGAGCGCAAGGCTCGCAAGGGCAAGACTGTGAAGCAGGATGAGCTCAAGGGATCGACTGTCACCGAGGAGGCCCCGAAGAAGAGCGGCCAGCGGCAGCAGCCTGTGAGCAAGAACCGTAAGAAGAACAAGAAGCGCTGAGGACAGACATGACCGAAGAGAAGATCGACGAGACCTCCGAACAGACACCGGAGGAGACCTCGACGAAGCCGAGCCGTGCCGAACTCCTCGAAGAAGAGGGCGAGATCGCCGCAGATTACCTCGAAGAGCTGATGGATCTGGCGGACATCGATGGCGATATCGATATCGATGTCGCCGACGGTCGGGCACAGCTGTCCATCGTCTGCGAAGACGACGATGACTCGAACCTGGGCACCTTGGTCGGCCGCGAAGGGCGCACCCTCGGTGCGCTCCAGGAGCTGAGCCGTCTGGCAGTGCAGACGCAGACAGGTCAGCGGTCCTGGCTGATGCTCGATATCGACGGCTTCCGCAACAGCCGCCGCGAAGAGCTGATCAAGAAGGCCAAGCGCGCGATCGACGAGGTCAAGGACGGCGGCGACGAGTTCGCGTTCAAGCCGATGAACAGCTTCGAGCGCAAGATCATCCATGACCAGGCGGCCCGCGCCGGTCTGGTCTCGGAGTCCGAGGGCGAAGGCGACGGTCGTCATGTCGTCATCCGGCTCGCCGATGACTGATCAGCCCGAGAACGACATCGAGCTCTCGAACGAACCGACGCCAGCGGAGATCGAAACGCCTCCGGCCGGCACCGAAGAGTACTTCGGTGCGGCTTTTCCTGCCGCGCAGCGGTATGCCGAGCACCTGGCCACGACCGGAATCGAGTGGGGCCTCATCGGTCCGCGCGAGGTCGATCGTCTGTGGACCCGGCATATCCTCAACTGCGCCGTGGTCGCCGAGTACATCGGTGAGAACGATGTCGTCGGCGATGTCGGCAGCGGAGCCGGACTGCCGGGAATTCCGATCGCACTGTTGCGCCCCGAGGTGAAGATCGTTCTCATCGAACCGATGGAACGTCGTGTCGAATGGCTGAACATGGTCGTCGATGACCTGGGACTGAAGAACGTGCGCATCGTCCGTGCACGGGTCGAGGAACTCGTTGACGAGGAGATGTTCACGGTCGTGACCGCACGCGCGGTGAAGGCGATGACGACTCTCATCGAATGGACTCGCGAGGTCATCAGCCCCGGAGGACGGATCCTGGCTCTCAAGGGCGCCTCGGTCGAAGGTGAGTTGGTCAAGGCGAAGAAGCTGATCAAGCGGTATCGCCTGTCCCAGCCTCAGATCCA
>DGYMI06202__coassemble_1019_pt1 | contig 35046 bp, 36 predicted proteins | sample DGYMI06202__metabat2_low_PE_015 | metagenome-assembled genome bin DGYMI06202 | reverse complement strand
CCTGGGGAGAAGAGAAGAAACGTTACTTACTCACCCTAGAATCGCGCCCCTAATTACTACCTGACGGCGGCCCAGATACCTCGCGCGAGGTTGCTGGGCCGCCGTCAGGTAGCAATGACGAAGGGCCGGGATCCTTATCGGATCCCGGCCCTTCCGCGGTGGAGGTAAGGGGATTCGAACCCCTGACCTTCTCCATGCCATGGAGACGCGCTACCAACTGCGCCATACCCCCGCTTGCCTGAACAATATTACCCACGTGTGGGTGGGAGACCAAATCGGCAGAGAGTGACGCTCGCCACAGATGGCTGTGCTGGTGGAAATCCGGTGCTGAGGTTCTCACCGCTGGTCGCACTATGCCCGAATCCACCGGGCGCCACCCGAATCCACCGGGCACGGCCCGAGTCCACTGGACCCGGGCCGTGGCGTGGCGGCTCAGATGTATGGCCGGACCTGGCTGAGGTAGCGCACGATGTCCCGTTCGCGCAGTTCACGTGCGCGCTGTTCGCGAGCGTGTTCGCGCAGGCGAGCCTGCTGTCGGCGAGCTGCCTTCAGGCGACGGGTTTCGGCGGTGGGTGCTGGGCGCCGAGCCCACCGGATCAGCTTCATCCCGGTGCTCAGGGCCCAGCGGCGTGGATAGGTGAATGGGAATGTGGTGGACACAATTCTTCCTCGTGGTTTTCGGGCAGGGGATATCTGAAAATGGGCAGGAGATATCCCGAAATGACGATCAGATAAACAGATTCCGAAAATGCCGCGCTAATGACAAAGAATCACCCGAAGATGGGCGAAGCTGACAAAGGCAGATAATAGCCATTGCAACAATGTGCCAATGAAATGATCGACTCATTGAAATGGCAACGGAATCCGAAAGGACTTTGAATCTGGGCCGAGCGACTGCAAGACAGAAAGCGCAGGATTGCTCGTTGCGCGATCGCGATGACTGCCGGTCAGAAACCGAACTCAAAGATGTCGGCGTGATGTGACCGAATCAAGACTGGCAACTGGCGGTGCTGCAGCACTAGCGGTGCTTCAGCACTGAAGGCATACCGAAATGATCTGGACACGTGCCAGGCGTGAAAAATGCCGGATCTCAGGCAACCGGTGGCTCAGAGGACAACGGTGGCCGGAAGCCAACCGGTGGAAAAGACGTGAAAGACGGCTGAATCAGCCGACGAGTCCTTGTCCGCCAATCGGGCAGGCAGCACATTCATGCCAAGGCGTTCGAAGGTCGGGGCCTGCAAGAAAGTTAATCATGGTAACTGCTCTCCTTTCATGGTCGTGGATCTCGTGGGGACGGCGTCAACGTCCGCTATTGTCAATGTGCAATCAGGGTGGTGTCTGCGAATCCGTAATTGCACTGTCGAATTTAGCACAGCTTTCAAGGCCTGTGGGAGTTTTGTTCATTATTTTCTCAAAGAATTTCACTTCGTCTGTTCGGGTTTGAAAGTCGCTCCGGGAATTCCTCCGGTCGAAACGCTGTTAGCGCCGACGTAGAATCGGCAGAGACGAGCATCAGTCGGACGCGCAGCTTCAGGAGTTGAGAATGTCAGAGACCGCCACCACCAGACGTCTGGTCGTCGGATACATCGCCACGGATCGGGGCCGGGACGCGATCTCACTGGCCATTTCGATCGCGCGATCCATCGATGTCGAACTCGTGGTCACCATCGTCCGTCCGGAATCATCGACGATCCTCGCCGGCAGCGCCGTACCCAAAGACGGGGCCGGAATCGTGGCTCAGCAGATCGACGACTGGCTCGATGAAGCCTTGGCCCTCATTCCCGATGACGTCCGCGCCAGAGGCACCATCCACATCGCCTCGAACGAATCCAAGGGCCTCATGGAAGTCGCCGAGAGGGAAGGCGCACTTGGCATCGTCATCGGTGCGCGAGCCACCACTCTGATGAGACAGCTACGCATTGGAACGGTTGCCTCGTCGCTTCTGCACTCCTCGACAGTGCCGGTCGTGCTCGCGCCGTCGGGCCGGTCGGATATCGGACCGATCTCGCGGGTGACCGCACTCTACGGTGCCCGCCCAGGAGCTTCATCACTCATCGGTGCAGCCATCGAAACCGCTTTCGGTCTCGGCGTCGACCTCCGACTGCTGTCCCTGATCGAGAACGACGGTCTCTTCGACGACGAGGTCGCCGAGATCACCGAGTTCGCCGAGCAGTACGGGGGAGCGGTTCTGGCAGACCAAGCCTCGGAGATGCTGGCATCCGGCCGAGCGACGGTGAAGACCAAAGCCGGTGCCGATATCGAAGAAGCCGCCGAAACCATCGACTGGCAGCCCGGCGACCTCGCATTCATCGGCTCGAGCCGTCTGGGCCGCGGAGGCAAGGTTGCGATCGGTGCTCGGGCCCGTCGTCTGCTGCGTATCCTGCCCGTACCCGTCGTCGTCGTTCCGCGCCGTGCCGCCAGCCGACTGCACGACGCCGGAACCGACTGAGGTGCGGATACGAGAATCACAGCGGACCGACATCCGGCTGGGTTCGCACAGCACAGCCGCGTGGCTCTACCCGGGTGACCCGCAGCAGCGTCCACTGCTGATGGTGCATGGATTCCGCGGCGACCACCATGGAATGGACCTCATCGCCGGCAGCATCACCGACCGTGAGGTGATCGTGCCCGACCTGCCCGGCTTCGGTCTCACCGACCCGCTGGATTCGGGTTCGTCGCTCTCCGCCTTCGTCGACCACCTCGTCGCTCTGCGCGCAGAGATCGGCCGGCAGAGGGGCGTGACTCCGATCCTCGTAGGACACTCCTTCGGGTCGATCCTGGTCAGCCACCTCGCAGCGTCCCACAGGGACACCATCGACGAACTCGTGCTCATCAACCCGATCACCAGCCCCGCCCTGGAAGGTCCCGCACGGTTCCTCACCGCGGTGACTCGCGCGTATTACGCCCTCGGCGCGCGACTGCCCGAACGCGCCGGACGCTCCCTGCTGAGCAACCCGGTGATCGTCCGGGCCATGAGCGTGGCCATGGCCACGACCCGGGATCCCGGCCTGCGCCGGTACATCCATGATCAGCACGACAAGCACTTCTCGTCGTTCGCCGACCGTCAGACCCTGTCGGAGGCCTTCGCGACATCCGTCGCGCACACCGTCACCGAGGTGGCCGACCGCCTGACGATGCCCACGCTCGTCATCGCCGGCGATCAGGACGCGATCGCGCCGATCGAGCCCACCCGCGCATTCGTCGCCGAGCTGACCGATGTCGAATTCGTTGAACTGGGCGGGGTGGGACACCTTGTGCACTATGAGCGGTCGGAGGAAGCCGCCTCGGTGATCATGGATTTCTGTCACCGACGACTCTGACGGCGAAGCACGAACCGCCTGGAAACGACGAATCGCCTGGAAACGACGAAGGGCCGCTGCGCATCAGCGCAGCGGCCCTTCGAGAATGATCTTGGAGATCAGCGGCGGGAGTCGCGAGCCCAGCGGTAGACGATCGGCACGAGGAAGGCGAAGCACGACGCGAGCAGACCGGCCCAGAACACCCAGAATTCGGTTCCCTCAGGCGAGGAGAACGAGGCTCCGAAAAGGTAGAGCCCGAACAGGAACAGAGCGAAGGCGAAGATGAAGACGAGGACATCGGCAAACGATGCCGAGTTGCGTGTTCTCTTCGGGGCGGCGATATCGGACATGGTCTCCTCCGGCGATGTTTCTGGTGGTCAGCTGACTCTCAGCAACAGTCTACATCGCGTAGAGGACTTTGCTCATCTCCGGTCGTGTTCGGCGCTTCGCTCCGGGACCAGCCATCCGAGCAGAGCCGAGACGATCGAGACGATGATTGCGGCGAAGATGGCGGAGAAGAAGAACGAATCGATGGTGAACTCGAATGGCGTGAACCCGCTGAGCCAACTCGTCAGCGCCAACATGATCGCGTTGATGACGATCGAGAACAGTCCCAGAGTCAGACACGTGATGGGGGCCGAGACGAAGCTGAGGATCGGTTTGATGAAGGCGTTCGCCAGCCCGAAGATGAGACCGATGACGAGGTAGGAGATGATCATCGCCGGAATGGCTCCGGCCTGCTCCTCGACGACCCGATTCCCTGTGATCGTCACGCCCGGGAGAATCCAGGCCGCCACCCAGATCGCACAGGCGTTGACGATGACGCGAGACAAGAAGTTCATAGGCGTCATCCTTGCAGACCGATCTGCGTTCTTACTGAGTCGGGGATGGGAATGAGGTCCGTGCCATGGTGATGAAACTCAACGTCGCCTGATGCGCTCCCACTCGAATCGGGCGGCCAAACACAGTAGCCTGAAGGTGAACCCATCGATTCGAACTTCTTAAGAACAACTGCGTGCACCTACCGAGTGATTTGATCCAGGTCGCCACGGCGGCACGACCTCCCGGACGAGCGGGAGCAGAAACTGGATTGATATGACAGACAGCGAAATTCCCTCCTCGGTTCGGCAGACCGCCGCACAACAGTCCTCACCGACTCTGTTCTCCGCAGTCGGACGCAGCTACTTTCCGATCGCGTTCGTCGCCCGCATGCCGTTCGCCATGATCGTCGTCGGTGTCCTCACCCTCGTTGTGGCCGGGCGCGGCTCCCTGAGTCTGGGCGGCATCAACTCCGCCATGGTCGGACTGGGCACGGCACTGTTCGGATCCTTCATCGGGGCGGCCGCCGATCGTTGGGGCCAGCGCTATGTGCTGCTCATCGCCGGGGTCCTCAACTGCGCGGCGCTGGCCTTCATGGCGTGGGTCGTCTTCAGCCCGCTGCCCGATCTCGTCGTCTTCATCGCCGCCTTCGCGATCGGCGCCACCTCGCCCCAGGTCGCGCCGATGTCGCGTTCGCGCATCGTCGACATCGTGATGACGGTGCTGCCATCGACGAGGCGGCCGAAGGTGCTCAACGCCACGATGGCCTACGAATCCGCCGCAGATGAGGTCATCTTCGTCTTCGGACCCTTCCTCGTCGGACTGCTGGCGACCTTCTTCACCCCGGTCGCCCCCATCATCGGCGCGATCGTGATGACGCTGATTTTCGTCTCAGCCTTCGCGCTGCACCCGACTGGACGGTCACGGCGGACCGGGACGTCGAACGGCCTCGGCGAGCGCGCACCGGCGAAGGACATGTTCACCGCCGGAGTCTTCGTCATCATCCTCGGCGTCTTCGGCGTCGGTATGGTGTTCGGCTCGACGCTCACTGCGCTGACCGCCCTGACCAATGACATCGGACGACCGGAGGAAGCCGGACTCATCTACGGCGTCATGGGCATCGGATCTGCAGTGCTCGCGATCTCGGTGGCCCTCTTCCCCGCATCGTTCGCGCTGTGGGCACGCCTGCTGTGCTTCGCACCCGTTCTGGTCACCGGATCGATCATCCTCGCGTCAACGGAATCCATGCCGGTCATCGTCATGGCGCTGCTGCTCATGGGCACGGGAATCGGACCGAGCCTCGTCACCCTCTTCAGCCTCGCTGCCGAGCGTGCACCGCTCGGACGGTCGGCGACGGTGATGTCGATGGCAGGCTCGGCAATCATCGTCGGCCAATCGGTGTCCTCGGCGATCAACGGCATCCTCGCCGAGGATCTGGGAACGGCTGTGGCGATGGCTGTTCCGGTGGCCGCCTCGGCGATCGTCCTATGTGCGGGCCTGCTCAATCTGGTCGTCGGAAGACGCGACGATCGGAAGGCCGCCAAGACGTCACGGCAGCGCGTGACAGAGGCCGAAGACGAGACCTGAATCACTCTGACTTTCCGCTTTTTGGGACGGCGTGTCCCAAGCATTGCCAGGTGTGACCACGGCAGAACCGAAGAGTAGGATGTCCGCTGGTCCATCGTGAAGTGCGCCACCGATCGTGGCCTTTCACACCACTACGGAAAGCACACAATGTCTTCAAGCACCTCGACGACCGAGGCCATCCGCAGCGACACCCGCTTCTTCGGACACCCTCTGCCGCTCATGCAGCTGTTCAGCCTGGAACTGTGGGAGCGCTTCTCCTACTACGGGATGAACGGCATCCTCGCCCTCTACCTCTACTTCAGCGTCACCGACGGCGGAATGGGGATGGAACAGGGCACGGCCGTGGGAATCGTCGGTGCGTACGGCGGCGCTGTCTTCCTCGCGACCATCCTCGGCGCCTGGATCGCCGACCGCCTCGCGGGAGCGGAGAAAGTCCTCTTCTACTCCGCGATCATCATCATGATCGGCCACATCTGCTTGGCACTCATCCCCGGCTTCGGGGGAGTGGCAGCCGGCCTCATCCTCGTCGCACTCGGCTCCGGCGGTCTCAAGGCGAACGCCTCGGCCCTGGTCGGCGAACTCTACGAAGAGAAGGACCCGCGCCGTGACGCCGGCTTCACCATCTTCTACATGGGTGTGAACATCGGTGCGCTCCTCGGCCCGCTGCTCACCGGCCTCCTCCAGAAGAACATCGGATTCCACTACGGATTCGGAGCCGCCGCGGTCGGCATGGCTCTCGGGCTCATCATCTACGTCACCGGTCGCAAGAGTCTGCCGCCGGAAGCTCATGTCGCCGTCAACCCGCTGCCGAAGACCAAGCTCTACCTCTTCATCGTGGCCATCGTGGTCGTCGTTCTCCTCGCCGTCATCCTGTGGATGACGAAGATCGTCAACGCTGACAACCTCGATTGGTGGATCGCCGGAATCTCTGCCGGTGCGGCCGCCTGCTACTTCATCGTCATGCACAATTCGCCGCAGACGAATTCCGACGAGCGCTCACGCGTCCTCGCCTACATCCCGTTCTTCCTCACGGTCGTGGTGTTCTGGTCCATGTACCAGCAGATCTTCGGCGTTCTGACGATCTACTCGGACACGCAGCTCAACCGTTCGATCTTCGGATGGGAGATGCCGATCAACTGGATCCAGCTGATCCCTGCGTTCTTCGTCATCGTCTTCGCCCCTCTGTTCGCGACCATGTGGATGAAGCTCGGTCCGAAGCAGATCTCGACGCCGGTCAAGGCCGGACTGTCACTCGTGCTCATCGGCATCGGCTTCCTCATGTTCCTGCCCTTCTCAGAGGCCGGCCCCAATGCAACGCCGCTGCTGTGGGTGTGCCTGACCCTCGCCGTGTTCGTCTTCGGTGAGCTGCTCATCTCGCCGGTGGGACTCTCGTTCTCCACGAAGGTCGCACCGAAGGTCTTCCAGTCGCAGATGATCGCCGTGTTCTTCCTCGCCTCGGGCGTGGGCACGGCACTGTCCGGTGTGCTCGGCGGATACTTCGACACCGCCAACCAGGCACCGTACTGGCTGTCTGTCGGCGGAACGACGATCGTGCTCGGCCTGCTCGCGCTGACGCTGACGAAGCCGATGCTCAAGCTGCTGCGCGGAATCCGCTGATTCAGCTCCTGCGTGTTCAGCAGACGCAGTTCGAAGGCCCCTCCGAGTCACTGACTCCGAGGGGCCTTCGTCGTCCCGAGACGGCGTCCCTTACCGCAACTGTTTCTTCACCGCGCTGCAACAGGTGGGCGTGGACGGACGGGCGAGGGACGCCGAGTTTCGGGAGGCCACCTACAGCGATTCAGACTCCGATGAAGATGGGCAGCGCATCGGGGTGGTGGGCGTGGACGATCGTGAGGAATACGAGCGCGTCGAAGAGCAGGTGCACCGTGACCGTATAGGGCAGTGACTTCGTGCGGGTGAAGATGAACGCCTGTACGAGTGCGAAGGGGATCGTCAGGAGCGGCCCGATCGATCGGTAGCCGAGTTCCCAGAGGAACGAAACGAAGATGATCGTAGTGAACACGTTCGCCGTCCAGAAGGAGAAGTGTTTGCGCAGGAGCGCGAAGACCGTGCAGATGAAGAACAGTTCGTCCCAGATGCCCACGGCGTTGACCCCGAAGAACAGACGGATGACCTCCGACCAGTTCGTCAGCGGCGGCCAGTTGAGGTAGACGCCGGTGCGCATGAAGTACTGCGGCAGAACCGCCCAGGCGACCACGACGACGAACACCAGCCACGCCCACTCGAGTCGAGACCACGGCTGTCCGCGCCGCAGTGGGAACTGGATGGTCTGATCCTTGAAGCCGTATCGGGTCACCAGCCACGGGCCGATGACGACGGCGGAGAGCACGACTCCCATCCGGGCGATGTTCGTCCACGAGATGTCGGCCTCGACCGAGATCGCCGAGATGAGCGCGAGACACCCGGCGATGACACTGAGGTCCCTGGCGAAGCTCCGGTTGACGCTCCACGCGATGACCAAGGCCGCGAGCATCGGCGCATATCCGAGGGCGCGGACTTCCGGGAACGTCGTTCCCAGACCGAAGAGCACGACCGCCGAGACCGCCAAGAGAGCAGTCGCGACGGCCTCCCAGCTGAGTAGTTTCAACTGCGAGAATTCGTTGGTTACTGCTCGGTCAGTGTCCACGCTCCACACTGTAGACGAACCGGGGGTGAGCCGCACCGGATCGTCGGGACCCGAACCGATTCACCGGTAGGATCGAAGCGAGGGAAGGACATCATTGGACCCAGAGGAATACTCCGATCTCATCGCCGATCTGACGCCGGATCTGCACATTGAGACGACACCGGTGCGCAGCGCCGTCGGGCGCACCACGGCGACGGCCATCACGGCTCCACGATCGGTGCCCCACTTCGCCGCCTCGGCGATGGATGGATTCGCCCTCGATGGCGAAGGTCTCAACGCCGCCCGCAACGGCGAGCGCATCCGCGTCATCGGCGACACCCCTGCCGGCCACGGCGCCGTCGTTCTGCAGCCGGGGTGTGCGGTGCGGGTGATGACCGGAGCTCCCGTGCCCACCGACGCCGAGGCGGTCGTTCCCGTCGAATTCACCGACGCGAGCCAGACGGGGCCGGCCCCCGAGGCGATCCGGATCGATTCCCTCCCCGATTCCGTCCCTCCCGAGTGGAACATCCGCCCGATCGGTGAGGATATGAAGGCCGGTGACATCGTCCTGCCCGCGGGGGAGCGGATCACCGCTGCCGGGGTCGGCGTGTTGGCGATGCTCGGCATCACCGAAATCGAATCGCCCCGCATACCCCGCATCGGTCTGATCGTCACCGGAGACGAAATCCAGGGCACCGACCAGGCAAGTGAGACCGGCACCGAGGCGGCCGCCGCCTCGATCTTCAACTCGAACCTGCCGATGCTCGCCGCCGCCGTCCGCGGCCTCGGCGCCGAACCCATCGAGGCCACGAGTAGCGATGATGCCGACGAGCTGCTCAGCGTACTCACGACGATGCAGGCGGAAGCGGACCTCGTCGTGACGACCGGCGGAATCAGCGCGGGCGCCTTCGAGGTCGTCCGCCAGGCGCTGGAGACCGACTACTCGACATTCCGCCGACTCGACATGCGCCCCGGATCCCCTCAGGGCTTCGGACGCTTCGGCACCCTGCCGCTGATCCACCTGCCCGGCACGCCGCAGGGAGCCTTCGTCGGATTCCACCTCTTCGTCGGGTCGCTGCTGGCGGGTCAGACTCTGGGACAGAGATGGCGGAAGGGCATTCTCGCGGGTCCAGTCCTGCGTCAACACCGCAATGCCGTCACCTGCCGGCCCGGCACTTTCACGGCATCGGGGGAGATCCTCGCCGCCGACCGGGCAAAGATGCCGAGCTATGCCTCCGCCGATGTGATCATCAGAATCCCTCGCGGTTCAGCTTCCCCGCAAGGTTCAGGAGAACTGAGCACAGGCGCGGTCATCGACTACCTCGAGTGCTGACGTAGAAGCGAGGACCTAGCAGATACTGCCGCACTAGGATGGGAGCATGCCCACTTCACGCCTCAACCCTGCCGACCGGGCGCGCTACGCCCGGCAGATCCGACTGTCCGGATTCGGCGAAAGCGCGCAGGCGGCACTGCTCGACTCACATGTCCTCGTCATCGGTGCAGGGGGACTCGGCGCACCGATTCTCAGCTACCTCGCGGCCGTGGGCATCGGCACGATCACCGTGATCGATCCCGATATCGTCGAGCTGAGCAATCTGCACCGACAGGTCATCCACTCCGAGGCGGCCATCGGCACCCGAAAGATCGATTCCGCAAAAGAACGAATGAACGGGATCAATTCGTCGATCGGGATCCGCACGATTCCCGAGCTTCTGACTCCGGACAACGCTCTCGAACTCTTCGACGGCGTCGACATCGTCGTCGACGGCAGCGACAACTTCGCCACCCGGTACCTCGCCAGCGACGCCTGCGAGATCCTCGGAATCCCACTCGTCTGGGGGACGATCCTCGGCTTCGACGGACAGGTCGCCGTCTTCGACGCCAAGCACGGTGCCACCCTGCGCGATCTCTATCCCGAGGTTCCCGCTCCGGGCAGCGTTCCCGACTGCTCGGTCGCCGGAGTCCTCGGACCCCTGTGCGGAAGCATCGGCTCAGCCATGGCGATGGAAGCCACCAAGGTGATCACCGGAATCGGCACACCGCTGTTCAACAGCGTGGCCATCCACAGCAGCCTCGACGCGAGCTGGGAGACTGTTCCCGTTCGACCGATTCCCGGCAGACCTCCGGTCACCGATCTCGATCAGCATCGCGGCGATTATGAACAGCACTCGTTCGACTCTTTCAGCGCAGACGACGCCGCAAGCAGCCCCGCAAACACAGACGCAGGGGAGAGCACACTGGGGCCAGCCACACTCACCTGGGCCGACATCGACGAAGACGCCATCCTCGTCGACATACGCGATGACGACGAAGTCGCCTCTGGGATGGTGCCCGGCGCCAAACACATTCCGATGGAAGACCTACTGGCCGACCCCGGCAGACTGCAGCTGTCAACTACGACTGACTCGAACGGGCAGATCGACTCAGCAAATCGGCAAGAATCGACACGGTCACCGGGGATCGCTGTCTACTGCCGGTCGGGAGTGCGCTCGGCGAAGACAGCGGCGCAGCTGCGCTCACAGGGCATCGCCGTGACATCGATCAGCGGCGGCTACCTCGCATATCTGTCACAGCCGGCACCGCAACGGCGCTGACAACCGCTACGCACCGAAATGGGGCTGACGAGAGCTCAGTCCACCCAGAGACGCACTATCTCACCCGCCGGCGAACGGCGGGAGGACATCGACCGTGTCACCATCGGACAGCGCCACGGACCGGTCGGTCGCGGCCACGGAGTTGACGAGGAAGCTCGAGCGCGACAGCACGGTCGCGGCTTGGGGGTCGGCCGCCTCGGCGAGGGTGTCGACGAGTTCGGCCACGGATCCGGCACGGATCTGGGATTCGCGGGCACCGAAGGCCTCTCGGGCCGCAGCGAAGAACCGAACGGTGATGGTGGGCACTTATCCTCCGATTGCGCTCATGGGACGTTGGGGCTGCTCGAACGAATCCGTGTCCATCCCATGACCGGCGAGCTTCTTCCAATGCGCACCCTTCCACAGGTTCGCGATCGCCTCGTCCGAGGCGCCGTCGCGCATCGCGGTGAGCAGATCCACCTCGGTGCGGGAGAACAGACACGTGCGCACGCGCCCTTCCGCGGTCAGTCGGGTGCGGGTGCAGTCGGCGCAGAACGGACGCGTCACGGAGGCGATGATGCCGACATCGCCGAGGATGCGCTCAGGATCACGCCGATCGGCGACGAGGAACTTCTCCGCCGGGGCACCGTTGCGCGGAGCCGAATCCGGGGTGAGCACGAACCGTGGTTCGAGGAGGGCGAAGATATCGGCGGCAGTGATCATCGACGTCCGATCCCAGGAATGACCGGCGTCGAGGGGCATCTGTTCGATGAACCGCAGATGCAGGTCCTGCTCAAGGCACCACTGCAGCAGGTCGGGGGCCTGGGCATCGTTGATCCCGGGCAGCAGCACTGCGTTGATCTTCACGGGGGAGAGGCCGGCGGCCTTCGCGCCGTCGATGCCTTCGAGCACTCGTCTGAGGAATGGGCGCCGGGTCATGGTTTCGAAGATCTGCGGATCGACCGTGTCGAGAGAGACGTTGATGCGATCCAATCCGGCGGCCTTGAGCCCCGCGGCTCTCTTGTCCAGACCGATCGCGTTCGTCGTCAGTGCGATGTTCGGTCGCGGCTCCAACGCCGCGACCCCGGCGATGATGTCGTTGATGTCCTTGCGGGTCAGGGGTTCGCCGCCGGTGAACCGCACCTGGTCGACGCCGAACTTCTCCACCGCGATGCGCACGAAGCGGACGATCTCATCGCGGCTCATGGCGGAGTCGCGCGACATGAACTCGACGCCTTCTTCCGGCATGCAGTACGTGCAGCGCAGGTTGCAGAAGTCCGTGAGCGAGATGCGGAGGTCGCGAGCGCGCCGATCGAAGGTGTCGAGCAGAGCGTCTTCGCTGTGCGCGGTGAATTCCTCGCCCGGGTCGACCGTCGGAGTTCTCAGCACCGGCATGGGTAGGCCGATCTTCTCCATTGCGTCATCCTCCTTGAAAAGCGTGTCGATATCATCGTCCCATGACTACTGCGAAGATGCATCGTGAGCGGGTATTCGAGACGATCTGGCCACTGACCGAAACGGTGAACCTGCCGCTGAGTTCCCTGCTCGAGGCGCCGAGGCGGCTGACCGCCGATGTGGAATCGCCGATCGATGTGCCCGGCTTCGACAACTCGAGCATGGACGGCTATGCCCTGGCCGCCGCCACCGTGGAGGAGATGCGCGGGCAGTCGATTCCCGTGCGCGGCCGTGTGGCCGCGGGAGCACGTGGAGAGGTCGTGCAACCGGGCACAGCAGTGGAGATCATGACCGGGGCACCGCTGCCTGAGGGCACGGATATGGTCGTGAAGATCGAGGACACCGCACCGGGAAGCTTCGGTGCCGAAACCGTCACCATCGATCCTGGTGTCGAACCTGCGCCGGGAACATTCGTCCGTCGCCGCGGCTCCGACGTCCGCACCGGTCAGGCCGTGCTGAGCGCCGGAACCATGCTGACGCCCGCCCACCTCGGCGTGGCCGCCGCATGCGGGGTGAACGAACTGCCGGTGCTCGGCCTGCCGCGTGTCCTCGTCGTGAGCACAGGTGATGAGATCGCCGCCGAGGCGGCCGCCGGGATCAACGACGCGAATTCAGTGACGCTCACGGCCGGGCTGCGCCGCCTCGGCGTCGACGTCGATGTTGCGTTCGTCCCAGACGACCCGCAACAGCTGCTCGACCGAGTAAGCAGCAGCGACGCGGGGCTCGTCATCTCCACGGGCGGAATCTCGAAGGGCGCACACGAAGTCGTCAAACTCGCCGCCGGACTCGACGCGGACTCCTCGATGACGTTCGAACCCATCGCCATGCAGCCCGGGGGACCGCAGGGCTGCGGACGACTGGCCGACCATGCGTGGGTGGCCCTGCCAGGCAACCCCGTGAGCACGCTCATCAGCTTCGAACTCTTCATCCGCCCTGCTCTGCTCGGTTTGGCCGGTCATGAAGCTCCCCGCGAAGCCGCCCACCACCGATTGGCTCACGGATTCGACGAAGCCCCGCCGGCAGGAAAACTCCAAGTCCGGCGTGCCAGACTCACGGAGGCCGGCCTCGAATTCGTCGGCGACTCCCGATCTCACCTGCTCCACAGCTATGCCGAAGCCACCCACCTCGTCTTCGTCTCACCCGAGGAGCCGGGCGCAGACGATCCGTACTCAGCTGTGGGAGATAGGCTGATGACGTGGAAGATCGCATGAAACTCAGCCACGTCGACGCATCCGGAACCGCACAGATGGTCGACGTCGGCGACAAAGACGTCACGAAGCGCCGAGCCGTCGCCTCCGGCCTCATCACCACCCGCCCTGAGGTCATCGACCTCATCGCCGAGGCGGGACTGCCCAAGGGCGATGCCCTGCCCGTGGCACGCATCGCCGCCGTGATGGGCGCCAAACGCACCAGCGACCTCATCCCGCTGTGCCATCCGCTGCCCCTGACCGGAATCGACGTCGAATTCGAACTCCGTGACGATGCCGTGGCCATCACCGCCGCAGTGAAGACCGTGTCGAAGACCGGCGTCGAAATGGAGGCCCTGACGGCAGTGACCACGGCCGCGCTGACGATCTTCGACATGATCAAAGCCGTCGACAATCAAGCCGTCATCAGCGACATCAAGGTCATCGAGAAGACCGGCGGAAAGAGCGGAGATTGGACACGGGAGTCATGAGCACCGGAACAGTCGTGACCACGGGAGTCGTCGAGACCCCGATCTCCACCGCGGAACTCGAGCCCGAGGTCCTCACCGACACCTGCGGTGCCGTCGTCAGCTTCTCCGGCGTCATCCGCGACCACGACGAAGGCCGGGGAGTGGCTCGACTGCACTACGAATCCCATCCCCTCGCCGGCGACCAGATCTCCGAGGTGGCCGCGGACATCGCCGCCCGACACCCCGCAGTCAGGCTCTCCGTCGTCCACCGCGTCGGCGACCTCTCGATCGGCGACGTGGCCCTCGCCGCAGTCGTCGCCTCCGCACATCGGAAGGATTCCTTCCTCGCCTGCTCCGAGCTCATCGACGAGGTCAAGGCCCGGGTGGCGATCTGGAAACACCAGCACTTCAGCGACGGCACCGACGAATGGGTAGGAGCACTCGAATGACTCGACTGCGCATCAGCGATGCCGCACGCTTCCTCGGCGTCAGCGACGACACGGTACGCCGGTGGGTTGCCGATGGTCGCCTGTCCCAACTTAAAGACGCCTCGAACCGCGCGGTCGTCGAAGGCAGCGAACTCGCCGCACTCGCACAATCGTCAGCAGGAGCTCTGCCCGATCCCAGCGGAGTCGTGAGCTCCTCACGCAACCGATTCGCCGGTCTCGTCACGGACGTCAGCATCGACGGAGTGATGGCCCAAGTCAGTATGCAGTGCGGTCCTTTCCGCGTGGTGTCGCTGATGTCGGCCGAAGCCTGTCGCCAGCTCGAGCTCGAGCCGGGGAGCCTTGCGACCGCCTCCGTGAAGGCGACGATGGTCTCGATCGACACCGTCCCCGGTTCCTGAAGTTCAGCCAGTATTTCCGACATTAGAGACCGTTCCGAGTCTCATAATCGGAACTGAGGTCGACACAGAACCGCATCTGCGGGTTCAATAGATCCATGAAGAAAACTCTCCTGGGGCTCTGCACCGTCGCGGCCCTGACCCTGACCGCCTGCTCCTCGGGACCGGACTCCGGTGCCGAAGCGGACGAGCCGACTGAGATCACGGTCTTCGCCGCAGCCTCACTCACCGAGGTCTTCGAAGACATCGCCGACGAATTCAAAGCCGCCGATGAGAACGCTCCCGACGTGAAGTTCTCCTTCGCCGGCTCCTCCGACCTCGTCTCCCAGATCTCCGAAGGCGCCCCCGCCGATGTCGTCGCCACCGCCGATGAGAAGACGATGAAGACTCTGAAATCCGACGACCTGCTCGCCGGCGACACCGAGATGTTCGCCTCGAACACGCTCACCCTCGCGGTGGCCGACGGCAACCCGAAGGCGATCAAGAGCTCAGAGGACTTCACCGGCAACGACCTCGTCGTCTGCGCACCGCAGGTGCCCTGCGGGGCCGCAACCCAGAAGTGGGCCGAGCTCAATGACGTCGCCCTCGACCCGGTCAGCGAGGAGAACTCCGTGACTGATGTGCTCGGCAAGGTCAGCGCCGGACAGGCCGATGCCGGAATCGTCTACGTCACCGATATCGCACGAGCCGATGGCGAAGTCGAACAGGTCGAACTCGACGGAGCCGACAAAGTCATCAACAAGTACCCGGCCGCCACCGTCAAGGCCAGCGAGAATCAGAAACAGGCCGACGCCTTTGTGAAGTTCCTCGGCTCCGACACGGCCCAGAAGCTGCTGCGCGACGCCGGATTCGCCGCAGGCTGACAATGCCCGCACCCTCCCCGAACCGACCGGAGGCATCCCCGCCCCGCGCACCGAGGCGACGCAGATCGGATTCACTGATTCCCGGCTGGCTGTGGGCGCCCACCGGCCTCGGAATCGCGTTCCTGCTCCTGCCGATCATCGGCATGCTCTCGCGGGTCGACCCGCAGAGCCTGCTCGCGGTGATCACTGCCGAAGAATCCCGCCTGGCGATGCAGCTCTCTCTGCTGACCTCGGTGACCTCAGCGATCATCAGCGTCCTCATCGGATTCCCCCTCGGGTACCTGCTCGCTACCCAACCGTTCTTCGGCCAGCGCATCGTGCGCACTCTCATCTTGCTGCCCCTCGTGCTGCCGCCGGTGGTCAGCGGTCTCGCCCTGCTCTATACGTGGGGAAGGTCGGCCATCCTCGGCGGGGGACTCGAATCCGTGGGGCTCAGTCTTGCCTACACCACTTCGGCGGTGATCATGGCCCAGGTGTTCGTGTCCCTGCCCTTCATGGTCATGTCCGTCGAGACCGCCACCGCCGGACTCGGCCGCCGCTATGAACTCACTGCTGCCGAGCTCGGAGCGAAACCCAACCGCGTCTTCTTCACGGTCACGCTGCCGCTGCTCAGGCACGGAATCATCACCGGAGCCGTGCTGTGCTTCGCACGTTCACTCGGTGAGTTCGGGGCGACGCTGACCTTCGCCGGATCGCTGTCCGGCGTCACCCGCACGATGCCCCTGCAGATCTACCTCGTACGCGAATCCGACCCGCAAGCGGCCATCGGCCTCTCGCTTCTGCTCATCGTCATCGCCGTGCTCATCATCATCCTGGCCTACCGGTCCCCGCACGCTCCCCGACTGAAATCCCCGCACACAACCCCCACCCTCGCCGAGGCGGCCCCGCGCTTCGCGAACACCGATCGACAGCATGGGGGAGAGGTGAACCCAGAGACGCGGTCCCAGGACCGGGTGAGAGCCGACCAGCGCATCAGCGCCGAAGTCCGGCTGAACGCCCGCGGAATCGATCTGGACCTCACCTCCGTCCTGCCGGGAACCACCGCGATCATCGGCCGCAACGGGGCCGGAAAATCCACCCTGTTCCAGGTGCTCACCGGCGCGCTCACACCCGATTCGGGACGACTGCGAATCGGAGACGACACGGTGTTCGACATCGCGGTCGGCCACTGGCCACCCGTCCACGACCGCGGAATCGTTCACCTCGCACAGAACCCCGTCCTCTTCCCGCACCTCAACGTCATCGACAACGTCAGCTTCGGTCTGCGAGCTCACGGTTCGACTCGCAACGACGCACAGAAACGGGCGCAGGCGATGCTCGACCGCCTCGGCGTGGGACAGTGCGCCAACCGCAGACCGGACGCAGTCTCAGGAGGGCAGGCGGCTCGCATCGCTCTGGCCCGTGCGCTCGTCGTCGAACCGAAGCTTCTGCTGCTTGACGAACCTCTGGCTGCACTTGACGTGGATGTGGCGGTCGAAACCCGAGAGGTACTGGCCGAGCTGGTCCAAGGACGCAGCGCACTGCTGATCACTCACGACGTCGACGATGTCACCGCCATGGCCGACTCCCTTGTTCTGGTAGAGAACGGGACCGTTGCGCACTCCGCTCCGGTCGGGCAGATCGACCCCGAAGCCGCTGGTGAGGGCACCGAATTCCTCGCCAGCTTTTGCATGCGGGACCGGGACGGAATATTGTGCAATCAGTCACAATGAAGATCGGCATGCAAGGGAGCACACTGAAGTGTCCGAATTGTCCTACTCGTCGGGAACATCGACAGAACCCCTGCTCGGGATCACCATCGCCGAGCACATCAAACGCACAGCAGCGAACAACCCCGAATCACTGGCACTCGTCGACAGGCATTCGAATCGGCGGTGGACGTACTCCGACTTCGATCACGACACCGACGCACTGGCCGTCGGACTCCTCGAGCGCGGAGTGAAGAAGGGCGACCGGGTCGGAATCTGGGCGCAGAACGTCGGAGAATGGGCACTCGTCCAATACGCCACGGCGAAGATCGGCGCGATCCTCGTCAACGTCAATCCTGCTTACCGCAGCCATGAACTCGAGTTCGTCGTCGAACAGTCCGGGATGCGCCTGCTCATCTCGCAGATCGTGGCGCCTCCGCACTCGGACTTCCACTCCATCGCCACCGAGGTGGCCGCCAAGGTCTCGTCCCTCGACCTCGTCTTCCTCGACACCGTCTCCGAGGACCTCATCGGCGGCGTCGCCGTGGGGGAGCGCGAATCCTTCGCCCACCTCATCGGGCAGGGGCGAGAGATGCTCGAGGACACGGGTGCGAAGTACGCGGTCCGGCTGCAGCAGGTCATCGACGACCTCTCTGCTGACGATCCGATCAACATCCAGTACACCTCCGGCACGACCGGGTTCCCCAAGGGTGTCACGCTCAGCCACCACAACATCCTCAACAACGGCTTCTTCATCGGGGAGATGCTCTCGTACACACCGGACGACACCGTCGTCGTTCCCGTGCCGTACTACCACTGCTTCGGCATGGTCATCGGCAACCTCGCCGCCCTCAGCCACGGATCCGCAGTCGTGCTGCCCGCGCCCGGCTTCGACCCGGTCGCGACGATGGCGGCAGTGACTGAGGAGAAGGCCACCTCCCTCTACGGTGTGCCGACGATGTTCATCGCCGAACTCGAGCATCCGCGATTCTCCGAGTTCGATTTCTCCACTCTGCGCACCGGCGTCATGGCAGGATCTCCCTGCCCGGTCAACACGATGCGCCGAGTCATCGACGATATGAACATGTCCGAGGTCGCCATCTGCTATGGAATGACGGAGACCGCGCCCGTGTCGATGATGACCCGCGTCGACGACTCGCTGCAGAAGCGCACCGAGACCGTCGGCCGGGTCATGCCCCACCTTGAAATCAAGATCGCTGACCCTGTGACCGGGCAGACCGTTCCGCGCGGCCAGAAGGGCGAATTCTGCACCCGCGGATACGCCGTCATGCTCGGCTACTGGGATCAGCCCGATAAGACTGCGGAGACCATCGACGCGGCCCGGTGGATCCACACCGGCGACCTGGCGATCATGGACGATGACGGATATGTCGACATCTCCGGACGGATCAAGGACATGGTCATCCGCGGCGGTGAGAACGTCTACCCCCGCGAGGTCGAGGAGTTCCTCTACCACCATCCCGCGATCCGCGACGTCCAGGTCGTCGGCGTCTCCGATGAGAAGTACGGCGAGGAGCTCATGGCGTGGGTGATCCTCAAGGACGGATTCGACTCACTCTCTGCCGAAGAGGTGCGTGAGTTCTGCTCCGGCAAGCTCGCTCACTTCAAGATCCCTCGCTATGTCGAGGTCCGTGAGTCGTTCCCGATGACTGTGTCGGGCAAGATCCGCAAGATCGAGCTGCGCGAAGAAGGCGAAAAGATCGCTCATTCGGCCAGCGTGTGAGAGCGACGGGCACGTCCCGGCAGGAACTGCAGCCGGGTCGCGTTCGAGGTCACAAGTCGGTTGCAGTTCTGTCTGCCCCGGGCGTGCTGTTCTTCTGCCTGCCCATATTCACTAGGATTTCAATATATGAGAGCTGAATCACCACCACTGGTGTCCTTGAGCAACGTCGAGAAGCACTACGGCGACTTCCACGCACTGAAGAACATCAATCTCGATATCGCCGAACGTGAGGTCGTCGTCGTCATCGGACCGTCCGGTTCGGGCAAATCGACCCTGTGCCGGACGATCAACCGGCTGGAGACCATCACCTCCGGCAGCATCACCATCGACGGCAGGGAACTGCCCGCCGAAGGTGCGGCACTGGCTCAGCTGCGTTCCGACGTCGGCATGGTGTTCCAGTCCTTCAACCTCTTCGCACACAAGACCATCCTCGAGAACGTCACTCTGGGACCGATCAAGGTGCGTAAGACCCCGAAGGCCGAAGCGGACAAACAGGCGATGGCGCTGCTCGAACGCGTCGGCGTCGCCCACCAGGCCGACAAGTATCCGGCCCAGCTCTCCGGTGGTCAGCAGCAGCGTGTTGCTATCGCCCGGTCGCTGGCGATGAAGCCGAAGGTGATGCTATTCGACGAGCCCACCTCGGCGTTGGATCCGGAGATGATCAACGAGGTCCTCGACGTCATGGTCGGACTCGCCGAGGAGGGCATGACCATGGTCGTGGTCACCCACGAGATGGGCTTCGCCCGCAAGGCCGCCCATCGCGTGGTGTTCATGGCCGACGGAGAGATCGTCGAAGTCGCCGGACCTGAGGAGTTCTTCACGAATCCGCAGAGCACGCGAGCCAAGGACTTCCTGTCGAAGATCCTCACCAACTGAAACCACCGTTTTCACCTAGCATCAACTCACTCACAAGGAGAGACCATGAAGAAGCTCAGACTGGCGGTCGCCTCGGTGGCCATCGGAATGCTGGCACTCAGCGGCTGCGGCCAGGGCGGTACCCCGGACGCACCTGCCGACGGCGATGGAGCCAAGGCAGAAGCGCCCGAGTACAAGGTCAACGACAGCGCGGACATCGCGGACTCGAAGACCTGGAAGGCTGCGAAGGACGCCGGCGAGATCACCATCGGCGTGAAGAAGGACCAGCCGGGACTCGGAAACGTTTCGGCGGGATCGAAGGAGCCCGAGGGCTTCGACATCGAGATCGCGAAGATGGTCGCAGCGCAGCTCGGCTTCAAGCCCGACCAGATCAAGTACACGGAGACCGTCTCGGCCAACCGTGAGCCCTTCCTGCAGCAGGGCAACGTCGACATGATCGTGGCCACCTACACGATCAACGACGAACGCAAGAAGGTCGTCGACTTCGCTGGACCCTACTACGTGGCCGGTCAGGACCTCCTCGTGGCTGCCGATTCGGACATCGCCGGCCCCGAGGACCTCGACGGCAAGAAGGTCTGCTCCGTCGACGGTTCGACTCCGGCGCAGAACATCAAGGACAAGTACAAGAAGGCCGAACTCGTCACCTACGACGCCTATTCGAAGTGCGTCACCGACCTGCAGTCAGGCTCCGTCGACGCGGTGACCACCGACGACGCGATTCTGCGCGGCTACGCCAAGCAGTACGAAGGCGAGTTCAAGGTCGTCGGCAAGCCCTTCACCGAAGAGCCATACGGCGTCGGCCTGCCCAAGGACGACAAGGCTCTGCGCGACGCGGTCAACGATGCTCTGGAGAAGGGCATGGACGACGGCGATTGGAAGAAGGCATTCGAGTACACCCTCGGTTCCACCGATGACGTCGAAATGCCCGAAGTCGACCGATACTGACCCAGTCCACAGATTGACATGATGCGAGGGCACCGGTTGCGGTGCCCTCGTATCGATTAAGGAATCTGCCATGGATTTCCTGGAGCTTCTCCAGATGTTCCTCTCCGGTGCGTGGGGAACGATCAAACTCTTCACCGTCGCCTTGGTCGGATCGATGATCCTCGGCACGGTGCTCGCCGCCATGAGGGTGTCACCGACCCCGGTGCTTCGCATCGCGGCATCGACGTACATCAACGTTGTCCGGAATACGCCGCTGACCCTCGTAATGTTCTTCTGCGCGTTCGGACTGCCGTTCCTCGATATCCGGTTCGGATCGACGAGTTCATTCAACTCCTTCGTCTACGCCACGATCGCACTCATCGCCTACACCGCGTGCTTCGTCGCAGAGACCCTGAAGTCCGGCATCTCGACGATCCCGGTCGGACAGGCCGAAGCCGCCCGTGCTGTGGGACTGAGCTTCGGTCAGACCTTGAATGAAGTCGTCCTGCCGCAGGCTTTCCGCACCGTGATCCCGCCGCTGGGCAGCGTGATCATCGCGATGCTCAAGAACACGTCGATCGCCTCGGCGTTCAACAACCGAGAGCTGATCTCGGCGATGCGCAATGCCATCGAAGTCCGCGGTGACCTCGTCATCCCGCTGCTCTTCGGCACAGCGCTGGCCTATCTGATCCTGGCTCTGCTGCTCGGCCGTATCTTCGACTACCTGGAGAAGAAGCTGGTGATTCTGCGATGAGCGCACCGACTCAAGTGCTGTTCGACGAACCGGGCCCGAAATCGCGCCGGAACAACATCATCCTCTCGATTGTGTCATTGATCGTGCTGTTGGCACTCGTGGCCTTCGTGATCTGGAAGTTTGCCGACGCCGGTCAGCTCGAACCCGATAAGTGGTATCCGTTCACCTTCGCGCAGATCCAGGTGGTGCTGCTCCAGGGCATGCTCGCCACCCTCAAGGTGGCGGTTGTGGCGTCGGTCCTCGCGATGGCGGTGGGTGTGGTCTTCGCCCTCCTGCGGCTCTCGAGCAAGAAGATCGTCTCCGTGCCAGGAACGATCGTCCTCGAATTCTTCCGCGGCGTGCCCGTCCTGCTGCTCATCTTCGCGATGTTCCTCCTCTTCGGCAACGAGATCGGCTCCTTCTGGTCGGTCGTCTTCGGCCTCACTCTCTACAACGGAATGGTGCTGGCCGAGATCATCCGCGCAGGCATCCTCGCAGTCCCCACCGGGCAGCGAGAAGCGGCCATGGCGATCGGACTGCGCCCGGGGCAGGTGATGAGTCTGGTGCTCATGCCGCAGGCGCTGCGTGCGATGATGCCGACGATCATCGCGCAGATCGTCGTGCTGCTGAAGGACTCGGCCCTGGGCTTCATCGTCACCTATCAGGATCTGCTGTACCAGGTGAACCTCATCGGCCGCGAGTACAACAACCTGCTGCCGACGTTCATCGTCGGAGCCGCCCTGTTCATCATCATCAACATGATCGTCGCCGGGTTCGCCCGCTGGCTCGAATCCCGACTCCAACGCAAGACGACCGCCGACACCGAGACGGAAGGTCTGACGACGGCGATCGTCGACTGAATCCCGTGGTACGTGACAGGGCCCGGTCGCTGCCGACCGGGCCCTGCTCGACCAGGTATCGTTCAGGTAGGAGTCGGCCATGAAGGAGTGCACCAATGTCACAGCCTCAACTCAGCCCCACACCGGTCCGAGTGGTGAAGAACATCGACCGCGAACGGTACGAACTGTTCACCGATGAGACCCCGGGGGAATTCATCGGATTCCTCGCCTACCAGGTCATCGACGACCACACCGTGGAACTGCAGCATACGATCATCTCCGAGGGCTTCTCTCGACGAGGCTTCGCCCGCACACTCGTCACTCAGGTGCTCGACCTCATTCGAGCCGACGGGGCATCCATCGTGCCGACCTGTTCCTACGTGCAGGACTACCTCGAGCGGTTCCCGCAGTACGGCGACCTCGTGGCCCATCAGTGACCGGTTCCCATCCAGTCGGAGGAGCAGGTCGTTTCGCTCCGAGCCCGAGTGGGGACCTCCATATCGGCAATATCCGTTCCGGGCTGTTCAGCTATGTGCGTGCCCGGCAGACGGGCCGTCGGTTCCTGTGGCGGATCGAAGACCTCGACCGGGTGAAGGCCGGCGCAGCCGAATCACAGCTCGCGGTCTTCGCCGAACTCGGGGTCACGCCTGACGAACCGCCCCTGGTCCAATCCGAACGCACCGGGAAATACTCGGCCGCGATTGCGAAACTCGCTGCGGACGGTCTCGTGTACGAATGCTACTGCTCACGCAAGGACATCGCCCAGGCCCCGAGCGCACCGCACGCACCACCCGGGGCGTACCCCGGAACGTGCCGCAGCCTCGGCGAGGGTGAGCGAGAATCCGCACGGCGGAGACTCGAAGCGAACAACCGAGAGCCGGCTCTGCGGCTGCGCACGGACAATCGAAAGCACCACATCGACGATGTGGTGCTCGGCCGGGTAGACGCGCTCGTCGACGATCTTGTGCTGCGGCGCGGTGACGGCGTCTTCGCCTACAACCTCACCGTCGTCGTCGATGACGCAGCGAGCGGAATCGACGAGATCCTGCGCGGGGACGACCTCGCCTCTTCGGCGCCTCGACAGGCATATCTGTCACGCCTGCTAGGCGAGCCCGAACCGGGCTGGGTGCATGTGCCTCTGGTGCTCAATGAGGACGGCCAGCGGCTGGCCAAACGCGATGGAGCGGTGACCTATCAGCAGCTGCGCAGCCTCGGATGGACTGTCGAGGACGTCTTCGCCTGGATGCAGCAGTCATTGGGGTTCGGCTCAGACGGTCCACGGTGGAAATCTGTCGACGACATGGTCGACGGCGTCGACTTCGCTCGGATGCTCTCAGCGCCGACGGTCTTCGTTCCGCCTGCGGATTCCTGAGATCGATTCGGCCTCAGGCCGCTGCTGTCCGTCCTCAGGCCGCGGACGAGTCGATGGCGTCTCGGATGACTCCGTCGTAGATCTCCTCGAAGGTGTCGAGGGTATATTCGATATCGTGCTTGGCCACGACATCGAGTGACGCCTTCGACATAACATCGAGTTCCGCCTCGGGCATCCGGCAGATGCGGGTGAATCGATCAGCCAGCGCATCGGTGTCGCGCGGCGGGAACAGATACCCGTTGACTCCGTCGCGGACAAGATGCGGCAGAGCCACGGCATCGGCAAGGACCACGGGTTTGCGGGAGGCCAGCGCTTCCAGTGTGGCGATGGACTGCAGCTCTGCGGTCGAAGGCATGCAGAAGAAGGTGCAGCGCTGGTAGGCCTCCATGAGGTCCTTGTCGCTGATCTTCCCGAGTACATGCACACGATCGGCGATGCCGCGTTCCTCGGCCAACTGCTTCAGCGGCTCCTCCTGGTCGCCGCCGCCGACGATATCGGCTTCGAGTCCCAACTCCGGATCTGTCTTCGCCACGGCTTCGACGATGTCTGCGGCGTGCTTCTCAGAGGAGAGACGTCCGACGAAGAGGACGCGCGGAGGGACAGCCCGTGTTGCGGCGGAGTCGAGTTCGCGCAGATGGGCAAAGCGCTGCAGGTCGATTCCGCAGGAGACTGCCCGGATGGGGGAGGAGAACCCATTCTCCGTGAGCAGATCGGCTGCAAGCTGAGTGGGGACCGTAATGAAATCGGCGGACTGGAACTTCCGGCGCAGGTCCCACCAGGCGATGGCGGTGCCGCCGTCGAGAACGGCCTTCGGAGCTTTGACGTAGGGACGGACGTTGTCGGGCATGAAATGGTTCGTGGCCACGACGGGTATTCCGCGTCTGATCGATTCGGAGAACGCGAAGCGGCCGATGACGAAATGCGCCTGAGTGTGCACGACATCGGGGCGGACGCTGTCGAGGAGTCTGGAGAGTTCGGGTTTCGTCTCCCAGGGCATGCAGATCATCCAGGTCGGGTGCAGCGGCCACCGGTGAGCGGTGAGGCGGTGAACGGTGACCCCGTTCTCGACACTGACGGAGGGCTTGCCGGTCGCCGAGGGGCAGGCGACGTGGACCTCATTGCCGCGGGCGGCGAGACCTTCGGCCAACCGTTCGGCGAACTTCGCGGCACCATTGACTTCGGGGGCATACGTCTCTGCCGGTATGAGGATTCGGCGTTTCGGAGTGGGACGGTGCGCAGACAGGATTCAGCTCTCCTCGGTGTCGGTCATGGTGTCGGAACGGCGGGCGTTCCTGCGCTGAGCTTCTCGATCTCTGACATCGGGATGATATCGCGACAATACAACGACGGCTGCGCAGGCGACCAATCCGGTCAGCGTGATGAGAATGATGAGCCAGATGGGGGAGTGGGCCGCCTCGCCAAGGACGATGGTGCCCAGGATGACGGCACCGATCGGGTCGATGACCGTCAGCCCGGCGATGACCATCTCCGGAGGTCCCGCCGCATAAGCGTTCTGGACGAACCAGGACCCCAAGGCCACGGCAGCCAGCAGCGCGGCGGCGTTGATCCAGGTGACCTGATCGAGTCCGGCTTGGAGGAACTGGACGCTGACCAGGTGGGCGTTCGTCGCCACACAGGCGAAGAGCAGTCCGGCTGAGATGATGAGGACGAGCTGCGGGGCGTGGCGGAAGGCCAGCATGATCACGAGGCCGATGGCGACGGCAACCGCGGTGATCCAGAACAGCGGCAGCGCATCGGATCCGAGGTGGACCTCCGACTGGGCCGTCGTGGCCGAGAGGCCGACGAAGAGGGTCACCCCGGCCGTGCACCAGACGACGGATTGGACGAGGCGCCTGTTGACCTTGAGTCCGCGGTGGCGTACGCCGAGCAGCACGGAGACGATGAGTGAGAACGCCCCGATCGGCTGGACCACCATCACCGGAGCCAGCGCCAGAGCCACGAAGTTGCCGGCCGTACCCACACCGAGGATGCTCAGGCCGAGAAGCCACCGACGGTTGCGCAGCAATTCTGTGAAATGAGCCCAGCTGAGTCCGTCATGAGAGTCATCCTGCCCGGCAACCGCTTCATGCTGGAACAGGGCGCCATAGGCCAATGCCACAGCCGCCAGAACGGCGAGGGCGATTGCCACTATGGTCACGATGAGTCTTCCGGTTTCGACGGTGCGGATGCGGGGAGCAGATCGCTTCGAGTCTATCGCGCGGACCGGCGGTGGAGATGGCTGTCGTCTGTGTTTGTGCTGACTGTAAGGCAACCCTGCGGCGACAGGTGGGGAAACCCTCAATGCTGTGAGCTAAAGCACTCTGCTTGGTTTTGTTCGGCTGGCCAGGGGTTTGCTAAGCTGGAACACACGTCCGCAGGAAACTGCGGCATTCCTCCGTAGCTCAGTTGGCAGAGCATTCGACTGTTAATCGAAGGGTCGCTGGTTCGAGCCCAGCCGGGGGAGCAGCCAAGGCCCCGTCCGATCGGACGGGGCCTTTCTCGTTCTCTGAAAGATCTGCTCATATTGGGGTTATAGGCCAAAATGTGTGTACAGCAGTGGCGTGTCCTACCCGTCGTTCTCACCGTGACCGGCCTCCCCAGCCTTTCTGGATGCCGTTACCGTCCTCGACACTGAACCCGGTCCCATACAACCGTTTCGTCTCTTCCCTTCCTGTCTCGGGCTTGATCACGACCGGCCGCTGACGGTCGACTGCCCAGGCGTCTGCGGTGACGAAGGTCCACGGGTTCTTTGGTGCCTCGGTCCGCAGATACAACAGCCAATCGACCCCACGTCGGGCATGATCGATCGACAAGCCTCGATGGGCACGGAGGAAGTCCTTGATCGCCTTGTTCGGGCCTCCTTCCAACGCGCTCGTCGCCCGGGACACCACCACGCCTGTCTCGGCCACTTCCAGCCACGTGAACAGGTGCTCGTCAGCGATGAGTTCAGACAGGAGCTTCCATGCCCTCCGGGTACGGATATGGGTGTACCACCACTTCTGCCACGGCCGCACGTGCGCCGGTCGGGGTGCCCCGGACTTCGCATACGTGCGGTGTTTGAGGAACGGTTCCCATTCGGCTTCCCACGATGCGAAAGCCGCTGTCCAGGACGCAGCCTCGTCAAGGGTGACGATCTTCGGCAGGGCCGTGTACAGATGGAGCAGATCCCGGTTCGCTGGCAGGCGTGGACGTCTGGTCAGGTGCTTGTGCCCGGCCTGACGGATATGGAAATAGCAGCGTTGGATGCGCGTGTCAGGCCAGTGCTTCTTCACTGTGGCGATGAGGGGGTGGTTGCCGTCGATGATCGCAACCATCGGGGCTGGGATACGTGTCAGCAGTGCTGTCCAGGATGCGGTTTTCTCGCGGTCGCACCATTGCCAGTCGATGACATGAGTTCCGGTGTGGGCGATGAGGACGCACCAGCCGTTGAAGTAGGTGCCATCGAGCATGATCTGGTCGTGGATCTCGCCGTTGCGCGGTGGAATTGGTTGGACGTTCCAGCACCATTGGGTGCGGCGGGTGAATGTGCGAGTGCTGGTGGCGAAGTCGCCGCGTTGTTGAGGACTGGTCAGCCATGCGATGTGTCGGGCGAAGTCGGCCTTTCTCGTCGTGTCGAGCCTGGACTGGGTGGTTGAAGCACCACAGTGTTTACATCGCCATCGGGTGCGGCCGGAACTGGTGGTGCCGTTCTTGACGAGTTTGTTGGCGCATACACCACAGGCGGGGTGATTTCGGGGATTGGACACTGAACATGCTTCCAGAGCATGTTCGACCTGTCCTTGCCCTACTGCCTGCTGGGAAAGAAGGCTATCCTGTACACACTTTTTGGCCTATAACCCTCATATTGGGGGTGTCCCGCGGTGGTGGGGAATAGGCGCTGTGCGCGGTGGGTTCATCTGGCATGAAGTCTTTCGGATTCCTCAGTTTCGGCCACTATGACTCCGGCAGTGACCTCGATGCCGGGCAGATGCTGCGCGATGCAGTAGATATCTCCGTCGGTGCCGACGAGCTCGGCGTCAATGGGGCATATTTCCGTGTCCACCATTTCGCCTCACAGGCGGCTTCTCCGATTCCGCTGCTGTCGACGATCGCCGCGAAGACGCGCACGATCGAAGTGGGCACAGGGGTCATCGATATGCGCTAGTGCATGTCGGGGTTGTAACATTGGTCAGATGAAGAAGGTCGCCGCTTACGTACGTATCTCGATGGACGCAACAGGCGAACGGTGGGGTGTCGAGACACAGCGCCGAAAGATCGCGGAGCTGTGCAGCGCACGCGACTGGAAGATCTTCGACTGGTACGAGGATAACGACGTCTCCGCCACGAAGCCCCGCGGGCCCAAGTCCGACTGGGCCCGGATGCTTGTCGACGCCGAAGCGGGACTGTTCGAGCTGGTCGTCGCCGTGGACATCGACCGACTGCTGCGCTCGACGCGGGACATGAACACGTTGATGGACACCGGCATCAATGTGGCGACCGTCGATGGCGAGATCGACCTCTCGACAGCTGACGGAGAGGTGCGCGCCGGGTTCCTCGCACTCATGGCGCGGTTTGAGACTCGGCGGAAGTCCGAGCGCCAGCTCAGGTCGAACGAACGTCGGCGTGCCGAGGGTATGCCTGCCTCGGCCTGGCCGTCGTTCGGCTGGACGAAGGACGGCAAGGTCGTCCCTGAGCAAGCGGCGGCGGTCCGCAGGGCGTTCGACGCCTTTCTCGGCGAGCCGTCACTGTCAATTCGCCGCATCCGCGAGGACCTCAATGCGGACGGCCACCGTACGGCCCGGGGATCGGAGTTCTCGACGGACGCGGTTCGCTACTTGCTGGGGAATTCGCTTTACGCTGGATACATCAAGAAGTACTCCACAGGTGAGCTGTTCCCAGTCCAGGGCAATGCCTTCCAGCCCATTGTCAGCGAACAGACTTGGCGGGCCGCGGTGGCGAAGCTGGAGGACAACGTGAGGCGAGCGGCGAGGCAGGGCAACCAGCCGAAGTACCTGCTGTCGTCGGTTGGCCTGTGCGGCAAATGCGGGGCCACTCTCGTTTCCGGGACTAACAGCCGAGGCGTTGGCACGTACAAGTGCGGCGAGCACTTCCATCTTTCACGCCAACGCGCTCCCGTCGACGCGATGGTCACCGAGGCGGTGCTCACTAGGCTGTCCGCCGGAGACGTGCACCAGCTGGTCATGCCACAGGAGGACGCCGGGGTGGACCGCGAAGCGCTGCTGACGGAGCGGAAAGCGCTGGTGGAGCGGATCGAGGTGCTGACCCCGCTGCTCGCGGACATCCGCCAGCCGCCGGGGAAGATCACCGAGGGACTTGCTCTCGCTCAGGCCCGCGTCGTCGAGATCGACGAAGCTCTCGTCGATCGCTCGGCGTCGCAGACAGCGGACTTCATGGCCGACATCGACGACCCGGTCGGCAGTGAGCAGCGCCGGAAGGCTGTGGAGCGCAAGTGGGAAGCCCTCGACATGGACCGCTGTCGGATGCTCGTAGTCGAGCTGATGACGGTGACTATCGAGCCCATCAACCCAGGTCACGTGAAGTTCGACCCCGGCCTCATCCGGATCGAGCCGCGTAGCAACTGACTCACGACCCGACTCGTCATTGCAATGGTGAGTTGAGTCGTGGGAGAATAGTTGCAGACTTAGAGAATCCCCCAGGGTCCGAGGTAGTAACTCGGCACGAGCCCCCGATAATCAGCCGGTAAACAAGGTCGTAAGCTCTCGACGGGATCCGGAAAAACTCATTCGTGAGGTTTTCCGTCATGTCTACTGTCGTCCTCGACGACCACCGCACCAACGATCTCGCTGTCCTTCCTGACCTCGATCAGAGCGAGAAGCTGTCCTCTCTCGAAGAGGGCCACGACCCCGTCATCGCCGCCGCGCGTGCCGCGGGCCGCTTGGCCGGTGAGCGCCTCGTTCGCACGCCCTTGACCCCGCGTCAGTGCGCCGTGGTCGCCTCCGTGATGGGCGGTGGTGCCCGATGAGCGCCAATTCCGCCGCGTTCGATCACGTCGCCGGATTCCGCTGGCGACAGGGTGATTCCTCCCTCGCTGACACTGAGGCCCGTCTCTACGACCTCGGCATGCTCCGCTCCGTGCTGGAGGAGGCTGTCGAGATCGCCGTCGCCGAAGCCCGCGCCGAGGGCGTGACCTGGGCCAGGATCGGGGACGCTCTCGGCGTCACGCATCAGGCTGTCATCAAGCGTTACCGCAAGGGCGGTGGTCTCTGATGCACGCCGACGCCCGCGACCTCAGTAGCAATCCCACCGACCTGACCCCGCCCGGAGGGACCACGGAGGCACTCGGCGAAGCCGAGGTGCCCGTCGTCGATCCGAACGACGAGAACCACGTCCGTGCAGCCGAGGACGATCTCGAAGGAAACGGCTATACGGCTGCACCGATCAAGTCCGACGACCCCAACACGACCGCTGATTTCACCTCTGACCTGGGAACTAACGCCGATCAGCATGCGCGGCCCTCCTTGGGTGGCCGCGCATCCGTTTCGGAAACGGCTGCACAAGCGCCTACCTCGGTTGCAGTCGTGGAGTTCGCAGACCTGGACGTGCCGGGGGCCGATCCCATCGATGACATGGAACCGTTCGTCGTCGGCTCCACGCCCGCGCAGGTCGCCGAGGCAAAGGCGTTCTTCACCACGGCGAAGGCCGCAGAGAGCACGGAGCAGGCGCAGCGCGCCCGGATGCAGTCGCGGGTGTTCTCGGTGATGCAGTACCGCGAGCACCCGGAGACCGGCGAGGTCATGCTCACGCAGGAGCAGATCGACGAGGGCCTCGCGGCGATGGGCGATCGCTATGCCTTGCATCGTTGGGCCTACGTGTGGCACCCCTATGATCGCCTGGTCGAGGTTGATGAGGGGACCGGAGAACACCGTTGCATTGGATTCAAGGGGCTCCACGTGCACATGGTTCTGTGGTTCGACGGTGACGCACGACCCACGATCCGCACAGTCTCCGATGCGTTCTCGATCCCCTCGGCGCGAGTGAAACCGCCAAAGGAAACCGCTGAGGACGGAGCCGAGCACAAGGGCCGCGATGCCGCGCCGAAGGCCTTCTTCGACCTCAGCGAGTACTTGCCGCACGAGTCGCGCGGGAAGGACGCTGTCCCCAGCGTCCACCAGTCGGATCGCCACTATCTCGTGGACAAGACGCAGGCGGGCAAGCCCGGCAAGTACCAGTACGGCCGTGGGCGCATCGTCACCAACTTCGACTTCGGCCGGGAGCTGGACGCGCACATGGCGATGCGCCGCAGTGCGGCGGAGGGCGGCGGCGGTGCCAAGCTCAGCAAGCTCTTTCAGGCCGTGGGCAAGGGTTCGCTCACGCTGAGGCAGGTCCGCGATCAGGAGCCCGCGATCTACTTCGCGAAGGGTAACCTGGCGCACTTCCAGAAGCTGCGCGGCGACTTCCTCTCGCACCGGGACGCGCCGGAGTCGGTCATGAACTTCTACGTGTTCGGCGAGGGCGGCACGGGTAAGGATCTGCTCGCGAAGGCGCTCGCTCGCGCTCTGGCCCCGGATGCGGACAAGCCGTACTTCAAGGTGGGCGGCGAGAACGTCTCGTGGGAGGGGTACGACGGCGAGCCGGTTGTGATCTGGGAGGACATGCGCGTCGGTGACATGATCCGCACGGCGAAGAGTCGCGGCATGCTCTTCCGCATCCTCGGCCCGTGGCGCGAGCGGGACGAGAAGCCGATCGTGAACATCAAGGGATCGAAGACCCAGCTGCTCAACCGGGTGAACATCGTAACGGGGCCGGAAGGCTATGAGGAGTTCCTCCGGGGTCTGGCGGGCGAGTACGAGTCGATGCAGGGCGGTGTGCGGATCCAGCACCAGGCGGAGAACCTCGGGCAGGGGTTCCGCCGCTTCCCGGTGATCATTCCGGTCGCCGAGCGTGAGTTCTCGATCTTCGTGAACTCCGGCGTGCTCAACGGCACCCGCGAGTACCAGAGCTACGAGCGGTACGAGCACATGCGTCAGGACCTGGAGTTGCTGGCGCGCAGGTGCAAGGCGATCAAGGACAAGGCGGAGCGCGAGCGCGTGCGCGGTGAGATCGAGGGGCGTACGGTCGCGCCGATCGTCGAGCACCACGATCGGATCGCCCGTCCGGAGCTGGACGCTATCGACGGAGACGATCTGTTCGCGGAGTTCGCGGGGGTCGGCCAGCCGATCCAGCCGAGCGCTGAGGAGATCGCCGCCGCAGAGGAGGCGGCCAGGCGTGACCGCGGGATCGTCGAGGAGCAGCAGCGCAAGCGGCTTGCCGAGCTGGAGGAGCACAACCGTGAGCTGAGGCTCTGCACCTGTTCGACGCCGCAGTCGGGCACCTACGCGCGTCACTGCGACGACTGCCCCGCGCTCTCCGAGGAGGAGCGTCAGCGCCGGGCCGACGCCAAGCAGAAGGCGCTCGATGCGAAGGTCGAGCGCCTCCGGGCGAACGGCGGTCTGCTGGTCGAAGGAGGTGCGCTATGAGCACCGAACTCGATGGGCGCTTCCAGGGGGTCGAGGGGGACGCAGTCCCCTCGCAAGCAGCCGGGGAGGACATGAGCGTCAGCGAAATGTCCGACACGGCTACTGCTTGCGTCGTCGCGAACTCCACCGTACAGGGACCGGTGAGCGACAGCCGCGCAGCCGACGAGACCGCCCCCGAGCGACGCCGGGTCTCGTTGGATGTGCGGCTCACGGAGACGGAGCGCGAAGCGATCCGCCGACGTGCCCAGCGCCTCGGCGTGAAGCCGAGTCGCTGGGGTCGCGATGTGATGCTCGACGCCCTTGATGCGCGTCGGTCGAACGAGCTGGAGGCGGTGATGCGGACCGCGCAGATCGAGGCCGAGCGCACGGCGCAGGCTCATGCGGATGCTCGCGCTCTTGCCGCCCAGGTGCGCCCGCTCGCGGTCAACGTCAACACCCTGGCGGCGAAGGCCCTCGCCGGTCAGGCGGTGACGCTCTCGGACGAGGTGTCCGAGCTGGTCGAGGTGCTCCGCGATGTCCGGGAGCTGCTCGGTGATCGGGTCGCGGTCCGATGAGCACGACTCACTACGCGCCCAGCCGGTCGGCGGCGTCGTCGGAGCGCTATGTCCGCGGCCTGGCCGACGAGCGAGGCGTCGCCGTCACCTGCGACGTTCCTGGCGGCCCCGGGGCGTTCTCGCGACGGGCCGAGGCCCTGGCGGCAGCGAATGACCGTGAGGTCGAGGCCTTGCACTATCGGCAGTCCTTCGACGCCGCCGAGTTCGACCCCGACAGCGCCGAGGACGTGCAGCGGGTGAACGATCTCGGCTACCAGCTGGGGAAGAGGATGCACCCGCACGCCGACGCCCTCGTGGTCACCCACACGGACGGTCGAGGTCGCAAGCCGCACAACCACATTCTGATCACCAACCACGACAACGAGACGGGCCGGGCGCTGTCGGACTACCGCACGTTCAAGGACCGTCCGGACCAGGGTCAGCAGCGCGGTGTCCAGTCGGTCAACGACGAGTTGATGACCGAGCACGGGCTGACCATCGCACGCGAGCGGAAGCTCGCCGCGAAGGACTGGGACATGCGCCGGGAGGAGTTCGCCGAGGGATCGCTGTCCCAGCAGATGGGCGACCGGTTCGAGGTCGCTCTGCTCGACAAGCGCTCGGTCGATGTCGAGGGCCTGCGCGAGGTCATCGCCGAGCAGAACGATCAGGCCGACGAGTACGGCGACCGGGTGCCACGGATGCGGCTGCACTCGACGACGGCGAAGAAGGGCAAGAACGCGGGTAAGGAGCGCTGGACTCTCTACATCGAAGACGACCGAGACGAGGCGAAGCGGGCCGAGCTGCGGCACGCGGTGACGAGACTCTCGCCGGAGTTCGCGCCGGACCAGGCGCAAGCGATGTTCGAGCACAACCGGAAGAGGATGGAGCGGGATCATGGGATTGATGGACAAGGCCAGGGCCGCCGACGAGCAGGAGCGCAGTTCGGAGATGCTGGAGACGTTGGCCTCGAAGCACGCCGCCGTCGAGCAGCAGCTCACGACACTGACGAAGGCCGTGAAGGAGCTCACCGGGCATCAGAAGATCATGGACGAGGAGCTGACGAAGCGGATCGACCGGGCAGCGACCTCGCAGCCCTCCGCGAGCACGTCGCAGCAGATCGAGGGCGTCGAGAGCAGGCTGAGCGAGATCGAGAGCACGCTCAGCGAGTTCGCGAAGAGTCTCGACGGGAAGAGGCTGAGCGCCGCCTCGCAGAGTTTGGTCGCCGAGGCGCAGAGGAATCACGCGGCTACGGCCTCGGCGACTGAGAAGCTCCAGGCGCAGGCCAAGGCGAACCAGGAGTTCGTGAGTCGCGTCGGCGGAGCCGTGCAGCGGATCGAGAAGCGCACAGAGGAGCGGGTCGAGAAGGCCGTCGAGCAGGTCGCCGGGGAGGCCGCCGCCACGATGACGGCGAACCTCGACGCCTCGAACGACCGCGCCGAGAAGGTCACCGCCGCCACGGCGAAGATCGAGGCCCGTCAGCTCTGGTCCGCTGCCGCCGCGATGTGCCTCGCCCTCCTGCCGGTGGCCGTGGTCGTCGCCGGTGTGTGGATGGCCGTCGCAGGGCTCATCACGGGAGCTCAGTGGGCGCTGGACGTGGAGGGGAGCGTGTGGCTCGGCATCGGGCGCTGGCTCGCGGTCGCCGTGGGCCTCGCCGGGGCCGGCTACGCCCTCTTCGCCTCCGTCCGCTGGGTCGCGGCGCTGGTCGAGACGTGGAGGGGAGCCGGGATGCCGAAGTGGCCGCATTGGCGCAGGTGAAACCATGCCGCCGCACCGATGGCGCATGCCGAGGCCTCGGGTGAGCCCCAGGCTGAACGGCTGAAGGCTCACTCTTCGCGTCTCATGGAGCTTTCCCCGACGAGATCTCTGATCGAACTCAGACCTCGTCCACCACATCGCCGATCGTGTGGTGGAGGTCGTCGAGGAACGCCTCGATTTGTGCTCGGCGCTCGCACGCCGCAGTCGTGCTCATCATGCCGTGTCCCGTCGGACATGGGCACATAGACCCGCGCCCGCCAGAGCGAGTGCCGGTACGAGAAGCGCGACGGCAGGAGACCACACGGACACGCCTGCAGGAGCCTCTCCGAGTGCCTGGGCGAGGAGCATGTGGCTGGCGTTGAACGGCAGCCACGGCGTGATC